>JACZCU010029228.1_pt1 | contig 20127 bp, 16 predicted proteins | sample 8641851 | NCBI WGS metagenome assembly JACZCU01 (sample SAMN15324605, study PRJNA640507) | soil metagenome | isolation source: monocropping sugarcane control | place: China: Luxin town, Laibin City, Guangxi Province | collected 2019-07-25 | depth 10cm m | reverse complement strand
CTTAGCCCGCCGACATCGTCGAACCGGCGGGCTGAGAGCCCGCCGCTCCACGAAGAATGCACTCCTCTACGGCGTGAAATACCCTTTGATCGTTCTGGCCTCAAGCTTCGGCGAGCTCAACACGACGCGCACTTTTCGGTACTGATTCGGCTTCGCGAAGTCACTTACCTGATAAAGAATCGCGAACTGCGCGCGCAGATCCTTCTCGATCGCCGAGTAGCGCGCCATCAGATTCTGCTGCGTGGCCGTGGCCACGAATCCGCCGGTTTCCGCCGCGAGATACTTCAATCGATCGAGATCGCGCAGCTCGTTGTCGCCGCCTTCGTACGCGATGAAGTACATCGGGATGCCGGCTTCGCGCGCCATCTTCTGCACATCGTCATAGCTGTACGACGATGTCGTATCGCCGCCGTCCGTCATCACCACGATTGCGCGACGATTCTTCTCATCCTTCAACTCGCGAATCGCGCTCGCCACCGCGTCGTAGAGCGCCGTGCGTCCGAGCGGCTTGATCTCGCGCAGCGCTGCCTCGATCGCGCCGCGATCATTCGTCATGGCCTGCTTGCGTCGCGGCACATCCTGAATGGCCGTCACGCTGCAACGATCGCCTTCCTTCAATGCGCGTTGCACGAACTCCATCGCTGCCTTCGATGCGTGCTGCATCGACTCCGTCATGCTTGCGGACGCATCGACGAGCAGCGCGATCGAGATCGGCTGATCGAATGCTTTGCCGAACTCGATGATCTTCGCCTCGGACTCGTTGTCGATGATGCGGAACTGCGAGCGATCGACATCGTCGCGCGTCTGACCATTGCGATCGACGACCGAGACGAAGATCGGCACCGTGCGCACCTGCATCTCTTCCGCGACGATGTTGCCCGCGGGCGACCAGAAGTCGGCGGTCTCTTCGCCGCCTTTCGTGCGCGCGGTCACTTGCACGAAACCGCTGGCGATCAAACTGTCCGCGACCTCGAAGCGATACGGCTCCTCGCGTGTCTCCGCGACGAGTCGCCCGTCTTCCCACAGTTGCACGACCTCGATCGGATCTTCCTTCGGCGCGTTCGCTTCCACTTCGAACAGGCGCGCCTCGATTTGCTTCACTTTGATGCTGAGCGGGAGATTGCCCTGATTGATCGTCTCGATCCATTTCGCGCGCTTGCCTTTTGCGCCGGTGGCCGTGACGGTGATCTTGTGCTGCACCGGAAGCGGACCGAAATCGACGATCACGTGATACGGCGAAAGCACACCTTCGGCAATTCTTTGTCCGTCGACGGCGATCGAAACCTTCGCGCCTTCGAAGCCGGGATCGATGACGAGATCGACCACGCCTTTGTATTCGCCCGGATGATCGTTGTGATCGCCGCGCTGCAGAACGAGCTGTGCCGTGCTCTGTGCGGATGCGCTGGCGGTAAGGAGCGTGAGGGTGAGGAGAGAGGAGAGGAGCGCGGCGCCGATGCGGCGTTGCTGCGATTTACTGAGGTGCTGCCTTGATGCTGTCATTACTCCCGCCCGTTTCTGAATCGACTCCGCGTGTCCGGGCGTGCGGAGCCGGTTCTACGAATAAGTCAAAGTCATAACCGGGCAGCATCTCAATCGTCGTGCCAGATTGGCTTGTCATGGCTGTGCCGGGCTTTCGTAGATCCGGCGGTATTCGCTGCGATTTCGCGTGACCGTCTTCACGTACAAACGAGTCTCCGCGAACGGGATCGATTCGACGAACACATCCGGATCGGTCATCGGCGTGCGCGCGAGCCACGAGCTCACCGCGACTTCGCCCGCGTTGTACGACGCGATCGCCAGGATGTGATTGCCATTCATCAGCGCGAGTTTTTGCGAATACTCCGCGGCGCCGACCGCGATGTTTTTCTCAGGAACGAAGAGATCGTCGCGCGTGATGTCGCCGATTCCTCCCGCGTTTCCAATGCGCGACGCCTCGGCAGGCATGATCTGCATCAAACCCACCGCACCCGCGTTCGAAACAGTCGTCGGCTCGAAGCCGCTCTCCTGCCGAATGATCGACGCGACGAGATACGGATCGAGGCTGCGCTTCTCCGCTTCCGCGCGAATCGTTTCCCAGTAGGCGAGGGGATAGAGAATCTGCCAGAAACGCTGCGGGATATTCGCGCCGCCGTGACGAATGAAGGAACGGAACTGGCGCTGCAACACGCCGTTCGCTTTGAACGGCTCACCGCCGCGAACATACGTATCCGCGAGCAGAAACTGCACGCCGGGATTGTCCGCGTACTTTGCGGCGACGACTTTCATCTCACGCGCAGCCGAACGATTGAGTCCGATCTCGAGCAATTCATCGGCCACATCGAATCGCGCGTCGGTGACTTTCATCAACTCGGCATCGATATCGGGGAACGTGCGTTGCGTCGCCGGTGTGTTCATCGACGCAATCTCCGGCCACAGTTCCTTTGCGCGATACGCGTAATAGCTGAACGGATATTCGTCGACGATCTGACGCGCTTTCGCATTGCGCTCGGCAGTGCGGCCGAGGCGATCGAGCGTCTTCGCGGACCAGAACAGCGAATTCGTTTTCCAGTCACCGTCCGGATACGAACGAATGTAGCGATCGTAAACAGTGAGCGCCTGATCGTCGCGACCGGCGAGCGTGTACGTCCAGCCGAGGTTCCAGAGATTTTCGCCGTCGCTGCCTGCGAGACCATTGTCGATCGCGGTCGTTAGATCGGCGATTGCTTTCGCATAATCGATTTCGTCGGTGACGTAATACTTTGCGCGAAGAATGCGCGCTTCATTTGCCTGCGCGCTGGTCGGGAAATCCTTTTCCAGTTGTGCAAGACCGGCGAGAAACTCAGGACGCTGATCGTCGCGCCACGCCGCGCGTGCGCGCAAAAGAATCAGCGACGGATCGGTGAGCGTCTCGTCTTTCGTTTCATCGAGAACCTGCGAGTAATTGCGCGAATTGAACAGCGCGCGCAGATGCAACATGCGCGCTTCCGCGGCCATCTCCGGAACTTGCGCGAAGAGCTCGAGCGCCTGATCGTAGCGATTCGCTTTCGCGAGTTTCGACGCCAGTGCGAGCTTCTGTTCCGGCGCCCACGTCGCGATTTGTGCTTTTAGAAAATCGTAGGTCTGCTCGGTGTATCGGCCGTTCGTGTAGTCATTGAGCAGACGCAGTCGCGTTGCGGTTGCAAGATCGTTGCGTCCTGCTTTCGCGAGCGCAGTCGCCATCGCGACGAAATCCGATTCCGTGAGCTCGTCGATGGGAACGAGCATCGCCTGTTGATGCGCGGCATCGGTTGCAGCGCGATCGCCGAGCTTTGCGTAAATCTCCGGCAAGCGCAGACGCGCGACTGTCGCCGCGGTCGTATCACTGATCGCGACGATTTCCGATGCGATCGACGCCGCGTGTTGCGCGTCATTCGAATTGAGATACGCGTCGACGAGACGCAGTCGAAGGAATGGCGCGACTTCGGGATACTGCCGCGCCGCTTCTGTCAGCGCAGGAATCGCGGCCGTCCAGTTCTTCTCGTCGTACAGCTTCAGCGCCTCGCGTGCGAGCTCGCGACGATCGCGGGGCGTTGCTTTCGCCGTGACTTTCGGCAGCGGTTCCGGCGCGGGTGCCGGAGGCGGCGTCTGCGAACACGCGGCAACTGCAATGGCGACGAATGCTGCGACTACCGCACGACTCTGACCCATCTCTCCCCCTCACTTTCGAAACCGACGCGGCGAAGGAACTCCTGCGCGTCGCGAGCGTCGTCGACGACGACGCGTGTGCGATCCATTTTTTTTGCGAGCTGCTCGACTTCCCGCATCATCACGCGCCCGATCCATTTCCGGCGAAGGTCGCGCGCCACGACAATTTCGCCGACGCGCAACGCGTCATCGGTCAGGTCCAGCGAAACGACCGCGACCACGTCGCCGAGGAGCTTGCCGAGCAGGCCCCATGCCGGGGTGGAAATCGAGCATTCCTGCCTTGTCAAAAAGGCGTCGATGGCGTCGTTATCCGCGGTGTCGATTGGTCTTACAAAGAGGCGAAGTCCACGCATTGAAGATCTCTTAAGTCTCGCAGTTTAATGCTTTTATCCCATATTCCCGGGATCAAATAATTTCTTGACAAAGAATTGGGTGCCTGTGAGACTGCCGCTCGGCCCACCCCAGCCTGAAAATCAGCGAGAAGCGACTTTGACTATGAACGTGCAGCAGGCGATCGCCCAATTCCTAGAGCATGGGCAGACGGTTCGAAATTTGTCGGATCGGACACTCCGCGCGTATCAATCCGATCTGGCGCAGTTTCACCTGCACATGGACGGAACACCGGCGATCGAGATCACTGCCGCCGACCTCGAGACGTATCTCGACAAGCTCGGAGATGGCCCGTATCGCGATACCTCGATCCGCCGCAAAGTCGCTGCACTGAAGGTCTTTTTCCGCTTCCTCGAAGAGCAGGGAATCGTTTCCGAGTCGCCCGCGCGCAAGCTGAAGATCAAGAAGCCGGTTGAGAATCGCGTTCCGACCGTGCTCTCGTCGCGTGAAGTGCGTGCGCTGCTCGCCGCGCCGAAAGAACAAGTCGAAGAGTTGTCGGCGTCGCGCGATCATTCCGCGGGCAGCCGCAATCGTTACTTCTGCGCCGTTCGCGACAACGTCATTCTCGAACTGCTCTTCTCGACCGGCATTCGCATCGGCGAGCTCGTTGCGCTCAACGTTTCGGATGTCGATGCCGATCGCAAACAGATTCAGATCACCGGCCGCGCGACGCGTGGTCGCATCGTCGTCGTCAGCGAGAACGTGGTCGACGCACTGCGTCAGTACATCGAGCAGCGCTCCGATCGCGCGCTTTCCACTCCGGCGTTGTTCGTCGGACGTTCGGGAACGCGCCTGACGATTTACTCGATCGAGAACATTTTCAAAAAGCACGTGCGCCTTGCAGAGATCAAGCGTCACGTGACGCCGCACTCGCTGCGCCACACGATGGCCGCGATGCTGGTCTCGTCCGGCACCGACATTCGCGAAGTGCAGGAGATCCTCGGGCACGCGTCGATCCTTTCGACGCAGGTCTACACGCGCCTGCCGATTCAGAAGCGCCGCAGCAACGGTCATACGCCGGTTGCGCGCGTGGTGCTCCCGACCACGGATTCGAGCGCGGCGAGAATTCCGATCAAGAAATAGTGGAGCAGCGGGATCTCAGCCCGCTGATTGCTCTGTACCGGCGGGCTGAGATCCCGCCGTTCTACATTCACGGCCGCCCCGCAACATCTCCTTCGCATTGCCGTAGTACCGCGGCATGTTGTCGATCGAATCGGTCTCCAAGCGCTTTCGCGGCGGTAACTACGGCGTTCGCAACGTCTCCTTCACCATCAACGGCGGCGTTCTCGGACTCCTCGGACCTAACGGCGCTGGCAAAACCACATTGATGCAGATGCTCGCGACGGTCACGAAGCCGACGCAGGGCCGCATCTCGTTTCGCGGCACCGACGTTCTCGCCAATCCCGATGTGCTGCGCCGCAAGCTCGGCTATCTGCCGCAGGACTTCGGCGTCTACGAGAACCTCACGGCGATCGAATTCCTCAGTTACTTCGCCGCGCTGAAAGGCGTGCGCGGAAAAAGCAAAATTCAGGAAATGCTGGAGCTGGTGAATCTGCATCACGCCGCGAATCGCGCGGTCGGCGGATTCTCCGGCGGCATGAAGCAGCGACTCGGCATCGCGCAGGCGCTGATCAACGATCCCGATCTCGTCATCGTCGATGAACCGACGGCGGGTCTCGATCCCGAAGAGCGCGTGCGTTTTCGCAACGTGCTGTCGGACCTCGGCGGCGAGCGTCTCGTGATTCTCTCGACGCACATCGTGTCGGACGTCGAATCGATCGCGACGGAGATCGCGATCATGCGCGAAGGCCAGCTCGTTGCGCTGGCGACGCCCGAGGCGTTGATGAAGGAGGCGGAGGGAAGCGTGTGGGAGGCGGTGCTGCCGTCACAGCAATTCGATGAATTGCGCAAGACGATGCATGTCTCCGGCGCCGTGCGTAAATCCGATGGCGTGCACGCGCGATTCGTTTCGCACGTACGACCTGTCGCTCACGCAACACCGGCGGAGCCGACGCTCGAAGACGCGTTCCTCTTCACGATGAAAGCAACGCCGCGCGCCGCGGTCGAGGCAGTCGCATGAGCGAACGCCTGTATCGATTGTTCGCCATCGTCCGCGCGGACTTTCTGATTCGTCTGCGACGCCCATCGACAGCAGTGGTGTTTGTCCTGCTCTCGATCATGCCGTACTTCTGGATTCCGCTGCCGTCGACCGGCCGCGCATTGATTGTGATTCGCGATCAACGCGCGATCTACAACTCCGCGGCGATCGGCATGGCGACGGCGTTGCTCGCGACGATCTTCATCGGCCTCGCCGGCTTTTACGTGATCTCGAACGCATTGCGTCGCGACGTGCTCACGCGCTGCGGCTACGTCATCGGCTCGACGACGATGCGCGGCAGCGAATACATCATCGGCAAATTCGCGGGCAACGTTGTTTTCCTCACGGTCTTCACCGCGGGCTTCATGGCCACCGCGATGGCGATGGTGTTCGTGCGCGGCGAGCGTCCACTCGAGCCGCTAGTGTTCGCAGGTCAGTATCTTTTGCTCGTACCGCCTTCAATCGCGTTCGTCTCCGCAATCGCGATCTTCTTCGAATGCACACCGCTGCTGCGGACGAAGTTTGGCGACGTGCTGTACTTCTTCCTGTGGGTGTTCACGCTGACAGCCGCGGCGATGATGATGGAGAAAGGCGTCGCTCCGGATGTGGCCGCGTACTTCGATTTCTCCGGCATGGGCGTGCTGCTGGAGCAATTGAAGACGTACTACCACACGAACTCGCTGTCGATCGGTGCGGCGAATTTCGATGCTGCGAAAGGCACGATGGAGTTTCACGGGCTGCGGCTCACACCGCAATGGCTCGTGCCGCGCATCGCGGCGACGTTGTATCCGATGGTGCTGCTCGTTCTGGCGCGATTGTTCTTTCATCGCTTCGATCCCGCGCGCGTGCGATCGGCGCCTGATGCGAAATCGCGAACGTCGTGGCTCGGCCGTCTCAATCTCATCGCGAAGCCGGTCGCGCGGTTGTTCGTGCGCGTTGGCAATGCGTTGATCTCGCTCACTGGCGGTTCATCGTTTGCGCGTTCCGCTGCGACGGATGCAGTCGCGACGATCGCTGCGTTCCCGCTGGCGAGTCTCGCGATCGTCGGATTCGCCATCGCGGCACTCGCATCACCGAGCACGAAATCGCTGCTGGTCGGCGTGATGCCGGTCGCGTTCGCCGGTTGCGCGATGGCGATTGCGGATATCGCGTCGCGCGAAAAGCGTTCAGCGACATCCGCGCTGATCTTCGCGACGCCGTCACTCCGCGCGAAGTTCGTGTGGTGGAAATTCGCAAGCGCGCTGCTCGTCGCATGCGCATTCCTCGCGGTGCCAGTGCTGCGTGTTCTGATCGCCGATCCATCGGCCGCATTGCGCGTGCTGACCGGCATCGTCTTCATCACCGCGGCCGCTACGGCCCTCGGCATCGTCAGCAGCAATCCGAAGACGTTCGTCGTGATGTTCCTGACGTTCTGGTACGTCGCGCTGAGCGACAAAGGCCAGACGCCGAGCTTCGATTTCGCGGGCTGGTTCGGCGTTGCGACACCGACCGTGCTCGCGACGTATTTCGCCGCATCCGTCGTGCTGCTCATCGCCGCCGACGTCTTTCATCGCGTTCAGCTCAAACGCCGCTGGTGATCGTGCAGGAACCGGCTGTCCGGTTCTTGCGCATCCTTGCGTTACCATGTCCGGCAGCCTCCCTCCAATCGGACCAGAAATATGAGCATGTGTAACGTCGCGACCGGATGCGAGTCGCCGATGTACGCGGTGTTCGGCCGCGTTGTCGCGATCAGCGGACTTCCGCACGAGCAGGCAGCCGTGTTGTTTTTCGACGAAGTCGAACCGCATCCATGTCTCATCAGCAATCGTGGCGAGGAATCGGAGCCCGCGGCCGGATTGCACGAGTCGCTGGCGGAGCCGAAGGATTCGGCGCTTGCGACGCACGTCACGCTCCACGACGAAACGCGTGATTGCATCGTCGTGCCGCTGCGCTACGCGTCGAGAGTCGTCGGCGCGATTGGCTTCGTCGCTTCATCCGGAAGCCACTATGACGAAGAGGATTTGCGGCTCGCGGAGACGCTGACCGAAACGATGGTTTCGATCGGTCTCGATCAAGGTTCGAAGAGTCCGGCGGAGGAACCGCCAATCGATGTTTCCGAGGAAGTGCTGCGCGAGCTCGCGCAGGTGCTGCACGTCCGCGACGTGTTTCCGCGCATCTCTGCGATCGTGAATCGCGTGCTCCCTCACGATCGCATGACGATGACGTTTCATACGAACAGCGGTGAAGTCTCGTTGCAGCAGGCCTCGCGCGCAACGAAGCCAGAGCAGGAATTCGACACCGTCACCGCGGATCCGCGGCTGCTCGCGCAACCGGTGGTCCATCTTCCCGAGCTCACGCCGGAGGGCTTGCGAACTTACGAGCCACGCGAGGCGCGCGAGTACTTGCTGCGCTCCGGCTTTCTGTCGTTTCTCGCGATCAATGTGAGTGCACGCGCGCAGCGAATGGGCGTCGAGTTCTGGTCGAAGCGCATTCGCGCGTTCAGTCCGGCGGATATCCGCGTCGCGCGCACGGTCGCAAACTATCTCGCGCTTGCCGTATCTCATGAGCAACTCGCCGAGGCGGAGCTCGCGCCGGAAGCGACGCCGAATCGTGCAGCAGGATTCGAAGCGCGCGTGAAGAAACTCCTCGACCGTATGGATCCGGCCGAGCGTGCGCGTCGCGTCGTTGGTGAATCACCCGTGTGGAAACCGGTACTCGCCGCGGCGGCCCGCGTTGCGGCCACGGATGCGACCGTGCTGTTGATTGGCGAGTCGGGCACGGGGAAGGAAGTGCTCGCGCATTTCATTCACGCGGCGGGCGCGCGCAGTCGAGGACCGTTCGTCGGCGTCAATTGCGCCGCGCTGCCTGAGCAGTTGCTGGAATCGGAGCTGTTCGGTTACGAGCGAGGCGCGTTCACCGGCGCCGTGCACGCGAAGCCGGGACAAATCGAGCTCGCCGCGAGCGGAGTGTTGTTTCTCGACGAAGTTTCGGAGATGAGTCTGCCGGCGCAGGCGAAGTTTCTGCGTTTTCTGCAGGAGCGCGAGTTTCGCCGGCTCGGCGGCACGCGGCTGATCAAGTCCGACGTGCAGGTCATCGCCGCGACGAACGTCGATCTGCAGGCCGCGATTCACAAAGGCGATTTCCGTCGCGATCTCTACTATCGATTGCACGTCGTCGATATTCGTCTGCCGGCGTTGCGCGATCGTCGTGACGATATCCCGCTGCTTGCCGAAACGTTGATCGACGAGATCGCGGGACGCCTGGGAATTGCGTCCCCACGCATCGCGCCGGCGGCGCTCTCCGCGCTCGTGCACTATCGCTGGCCGGGGAATGTGCGCGAGTTGCGCAATGTGCTCGAGCGCGCGGTGATCCTCGACGACAACGCCTCGATCGACGTGCGCGATCTTTCGTTCGATGACGATGCGGCAGTGGATACGCCAGCATCGACGCATCTCGAAACCGTGGAGCGGGATCTGATCGAACGGGTGCTGCGTGAATGCGGCGGCAACAAGTCGCTCGCCGCGCGGCGCCTGGGGTTATCGCGCATGCAGCTTTATGTCCGTCTGCGCCGCTACGAAATCGGCGGCGAGTGGACCAACTGAGTGTATCGATCGATACACCGGGTATCGAATCGATACAGTTTTGTTCCCGTGAGCAATCGCTCGTTCAATCGTTTTGCGAACCATAAATCACGTGATCTCTGTAGCTTGACGCGCTGAAACGATTTGCCCTATTTGGTGGTATTCGCGTTGCTCATTGCTGCGCCCGGTGCAGAAATCACAAGAATGTGTGCCGCTCATCACGCGCAGCCGTGTGCTGTGTGTGCTCATCGCGGCGACGCTGCTGACGTATGCGGTGATTCACACCCAGACGGCCAGTGCGTCCGCCAAGTCGCCCGGCGCGCAGGACGCGACGCCGACTTCCGCCACAACCACGGGCAGCGCCGGTACCGACTCCTCCTCGGCGGCCAACCCCACGGTTCCTGGCGGATTGCCGCTTCCTGTTACGTCCCCGGGAGCGACGTACGTCGGCGCCGAAGTCTGTTCGCAATGCCACTATGACAAGTACGTCAGCTACATGAACCAGCTGCACAGTCAAAGCGGCGATCCGCGTACACCCGCGGCGCGCTATGGCTGTGAGAGTTGCCATGGGCCCGCGTCCAATCACGTCAAAGGCGGCGGCGGACGCGGTGTCGGCGGCTTGATGACGTTCTCGAAAGAGCCGACGGAAAAGCGCAACGCCGTCTGTCTGCAATGCCACACGCGCGGCAATCAGGCTCTGTGGCACGGCAGTACACACGATCAGCGCAAGCTGGCCTGTATGGATTGCCATGCGGTGCATGGCGGCCATAACAAACTGCTCGCACAGCCATCACAACAGCAGCTCTGCACGAAATGCCACCAGCAGATTCGTCAGGCGCTGATGAAGCCGTCGCACCATCCATTACGCGAAGAAAAGCTGCAGTGCACCAATTGCCATAATCCGCACGGTACGCAGACGCAGCGGCTCATCTCCGCGAACTCGGTCAATGACAAGTGCTACGAGTGTCACGCTGAGAAACGCGGCCCGTTCTTATGGGAGCATCCGCCGGTTCGCGAGAACTGCCTCAATTGTCATGATCCGCACGGCTCCTCGCACGAGCCGCTGCTGATCGTCAAGAAGCCGTTGCTCTGTCAACGGTGCCATTCCAATCAGTTCCATCCGTCCACGCTGTATGCGCGAACGCCGGCGCAGGTCGCGGGCGGAACATCTGTTTATGCGCTGCAACCGCAGCTTCTGTATCGCGGATGCACGAACTGCCACGTCCAGATCCACGGCAGCAACAGTCCGTCTGGCAAGTTCTGGCATCGATGAGGAGCTGACATGCAGCGCACGGCACGAAATTCGACAATCGCTCTGTTCCTGGTGCTGGCCATGGTTCCTTGCCTCATGGCGCAGGAACAGGCGTCCACCGGATCCACACAATCGACCGCGAACGACAATACGCAAACCACGGCAGCCGAAACCAATCAGTCGCCGAGCGGACATCCGCAGGAAGCGACGCGGCCGGACACGTTTTTTCCGCCCTGGCATCTCGCGGCCACACGGAGCGTCGATCCGCGCATTCGTCCCAATGCAGGATTACGGATACCGCGGTCGTATTATCCGATTCCGGGCGGACCGCTGCTCTATAAGAACTATTCGCCGGAAGAGCCGGATTTTACGGGTAAGAACGCGATCGCGCCCTGGGCGGCGAAACTGTCCCTGGGATTCTTCGCCGTCGGCGACGATCACGTTTCCTCGAAATTTCAGGAGTTTCGCGACATCGAGAGCGGCATTACGGCCGGGATCGATGCTCACTTCCGCGACGACAACTCACTGTTCAATCTGCAGGCAAGACAGATCGGCCGCGACGATCAGGACATCGCCATCGATGGCGGAACGGCCGGCTTGTACTACTACTCGCTCAATTTCACGGAGATTCCGCACAATTACGCGTACGACGCAAAATCATTGTGGGGTGGAATCGGTTCCGACTATCTGACGCTGCCGGACGGCATGCAGGCCGATCTGCAGAACTCCACATCCAACGCCCAACTGGCTTCGAAGCTCCTCGGCTACGTCAATACCGGCGCCGAGACGATCGATGAATCGCTGCATCGCCAGAATATCGGCGGCGATTTCACGCTCCTGGCCACGTATCCGTTCGTCATGAAGCTGGCCGCCAGCAATGAATCGCGCGAAGGCGTGCGTCCCTGGAGCGCGTCCTTCGGATTCGGCAATTTCGTCGAATTACCGTGGCCGGTGAATTACGACACGCGCGAGGTCCGCCTCAGCGGCGAGTATGCGAAACCGGAGAGTCGCTACTATGCGAACGCCACCGTGCGCGTCTCGGAGTTCGTCGATCACATCGAGTCATTCGTGTTCGACAATCCTTATCGAATTGCCGATGCCGCGGGCGGCTTGAATTGCACGTTTAATTGCGGCCCGGCGACCGGACGCATGACGCTCTACCCGAGCAACGACTACTACGACGTGAGCGGTACGTTCGTCGTAAAGAACCTGCCGCGGCACAGTACGTTCAATGCCTTCGTTTCGGCCGGGTTCATGCGGCAGGATTCTACGCTCGTGCCGTTCTCCACGAACTCCGCCGCTCCTCCCATGCGGAGTCCCACCAATCCTTCCTTCAATGCGACCGATCCGGCGGGGTTACCTCGTGACTCCGCCGAAGCCGCAATGAATACAAAGACTGTCTCCTTGCGCTGGACGAGCGATTTCTCGCCGAAGACGCGCTTCGTCGGTCAATACCGTTATTACGGACTCGATAATCGAGAGAAGCCGTTCACGATGTATCAGTTCATCCGCGAAGATGAGGATATTCGCAATCCCGAGACGGCCGGCGGAACCTACTCCACGGTGCTCGCCGAATATGCGAAGCACACGCTCTCTCTGGAAGGTACCTACCAGCTCACGCCGATGTCGAAGCTCAGCGGCGTCTATACGTATGAGCGGATGAACCGCGAAGAGCGCGAAGTGGAGTGGACGAACGATCATCGCTTCAAGGTCGAATACGACACGACAGTCATGGGCGCTCTCGAATTTAAGACCTGGTATGAGCGCACTGAGCGAACGACCGCGGATTACGAGTTCGATCTCTACAACATCGTGCAAGGCAATCCCGCCGCACACCCGATGTTCCCCTGGATCGAAAAATTCGATGAGGCGCCGTACGGTCGCAATGAACTACAGGGGATGGTGACGTGGGTGGTCAACGATGCGTCGAGCATTTCGTCGCACCTGCAATATGTCAATACCGATTACGGCGTGGCACCGCTTGGATCGCTTTCGATGACCACCGCGAACGTCACGACACAGACGAGCGAAGATGTCCAGTTCGGCGTTCGCTCAGATAAGCGCGCATCATTCGGCGTCGACTACACGTGGGCGCCGACGGAACGCTTCAGTGCATTCGCCGAAGCGGGATATGAGCGACAGCAGTACGAATCGATGAGCCGTCAGTGGACAGTCAACGGCGTCACCGATCCTTATGCGCGGCAGCGAGTCCTCGAGTCGAACGCAAACTGGATCGCCAGCGTTCGCGACAATTACATCACCGCGGGTCTCGGCATTGACGCGACGCTGCTCGATAAGCTGAAGTTTTCGATGCAATACGTTTTCTCGAAGAGTGACGGCCGTCAGGCGTACTCGAGTCCGGTCGGTACCACGGCGGACGATACGAACGCGTTCGAGCCGCAGCCGTTCGATGATGTCGATGATACGACATTCCACACCTTCAATCCCGAGCTCAGTTACGACTGGAGCGATCACCTTTCGCTCGCGGCGGGATATCAGTGGGAAGACTGGAATATCGACGATTACATCTACAAGGGTTTTACGTACGCACCGCTGTACACGACCGGCGTAGCGATGCTGATGGGCGGTTTGCTGCCGCAACCGTATTCGCAAAACACGGCGTATGTGCGCGTGAAGATGAATTTCTGAGGCGAGGACGCTGCAATGATGCGCAAGGCAATCGCAGGTTTCATCCTCACGGCCGCTACGGCGGCGACCATGCTGATCGCGCCCGCGACCGCGCGCTCTCAGGAGGCGGCGGACGCGCCGTCGTCGCCGTGTCATAGCGTCGAGGCGTCGCGCATTGGCGGAGTATTGCGCGGCGTTCCTCGTTATGGCGCGACCTATGTGCTTGTCGTGCCGGAGCGTCTTGCGGCAACGATTCCCGATGCGAAAGCGCCCGGCATTAAGGATCTGCACACGGGGATTCAAGCCGGTAGTGCCGCCGCCGATGTGGCTCGTGCCGCAGGAATCAGCAACACGGTCGACTATACGTTCGATGTGTCCATGCCGTATCAACTCGTACAGGACGTCGCCAGCGAAAAGATCGATGCGGCGGTCATGTGGGCGCCGCTCGCCGGTATGGCCATTCTCGAGCTTGGGCTCGACGGCGCGGTGTCGACGTACTCGCTCGACCGGCCTAACAACGTTCCGAGTGGTTTCGATGTCGCGGCCGCGGCGGATCCTTGTTCTTCGGCTATAGCCGACGAGCTCGACGTGAGTGGCGCGTTACCGGCGGAATTACTGGTGCCGGTCGAGATTCGTCCCATGCTCGGTATGCACGCGCCGGCGTTCGATGTCGCCGAGGCACAACAGGGCGCGGAAGCGTTCAATACGGTTTGTGCGCGTTGCCATGGCGCGGACGCAATCGCCGATCCTCATGGACTCGCGCCGGTCGATTTACGACTGTCGGTGCGCCGCTTCAGTTATCCCGGATTTACCTACATCGTCATGAACGGACGTCCTGAAAAGAGCATGCCGCCGCTTCGCGGCACAGTGACGAACGATCAGATCCGAATGATTTATCAATATCTCAAGGCGCGCAGTAATCGAGTGCTGACGAGCGCGAATGACAATGCGCCCGCGCAGACGAATGTTTCGGAGAAAGGCACGAACGAATGACCAGGTCCCGGATGTTTGCCGTACTTTGCACGATCGCAGTCCTCGCACTCTCTATTCCTGCATTCGCACAGAGCGGCACGATTACAGGAACCGTAAAACTCACCGGCGCACCGCCGGCGAATCCACGCATTCCCATGGGCGCCGATCCAAACTGTCTGACCATTAACTCCGGCAAGCGTGTAACGCAGGACTCGGTTGTCGTTGGACAGGGCGGGGGATTGGCGAATTCGTTCGTCGTCCTTCGCGGTGTAAGCGGCGGCGGTGCGGCACCGGCAGGGTCCGCGGTCATCGATCAGCGCGGCTGCATTTATCACCCGCGAATTCAGGGCGCGCGCGTCGGACAGACACTGGAAGTCCGCAACAGCGACGCAACACTGCACAATATTCACAGCCTCAGTAAGAAGGGGAATACGTTCAATACCGGTCAGCCGTCGGCGGGCATGGTGTTCAAGTATCCACTCAAGAGCGAGGAAGTCATGCTGCACGTCAAATGCGACGTGCATCCGTGGATGTCCGGCTACATCGGCGTCGTCAATCATCCGTACTATGCGATTACGGATGCAAACGGCGGATTCAAGATCGCCAATGTGCCTCCCGGTAAATACACGATCGTCGCGTGGCACGAGCGCTATGGTCCCGTGACGCAGACCGTGGAAGTGAAGGCGGGGGGCGCCGCCACAGTCAATTTCGCGTATGCGGGCACGGAGAAGCCCAATGACGCGGTAGCCGGGCTGACCGTCGAGGAGATCTCGATTCCTATGGAAGCTTCGGCGCTGGAACTCGTGGCGCCCGCGACCGCCGGTTCTCGCTGATCCCTGACATCGATTTGCCTCATCCGGGGAGCGCGTTAGCGCTCCCTCCGCGTGAGCTTTGTCCGAGGAGGAAACGACGTGGCCAGTTCTGAAATGAGCGCGGCGCCGGTATTGACGCCGCATGAAGACACCACGAGCGCACCTGGCCACGAACATCATGAATCGTGGCTGCGGCGTTATGTGTTTTCCGTCGATCACAAATGGATCGGCGTGCAGTACGGCGTGACGGCGCTCTGTTTCCTGCTGTTCGGATTTTTGCTGATGCTGCTCATGCGTCTTCAACTCGGCTGGCCCGGCAAGGCATTCGAGGTCATGAAGGTTCTGGGCGAAGGACGTGCGCCGGGCGGGATTCTCTTGCCGGAGTCTTATAACCAGCTCGGCGCGATGCACGGCACGATCATGGTGTTCCTCGCCATTGTGCCGTTAGCAGTGGGCGCGTTCGGAAATTATCTCGTTCCATTACAGATCGGCGCGCCGGACATGGCGTTTCCAAAGCTGAACATGCTCAGTTACTGGTGCTTCCTGCCTGGCGGGCTGATCATGCTCGCGAGTTTTGCGGCACCCGGCGGCGCCGCCAATTCCGGCTGGACGTCGTATCCGCCACTATCGATTATCGCGACACAGGGCCAGACGTGGTGGCTCATCGGGATGGTGTTTCTCATCACCTCGTCGCTCCTGGGCTCGATTAATTTCATTGTGACCATCATCCAATTGCGCGCGCCGGGCATGACGTTTCTGCGCATGCCGTTCTTCGTCCACGCGCAGTTGGTGACGTCGTTCTTATTGCTGCTTGCATTTCCACCATTGGAAGCCGCGGCAGTCCTGCAATTAATGGATCGCGTCGCCGGAACCAGTTTCTTTTTACCGAGCGGTCTTGTGGTTAGCGGAACGCCGCTGGCCGTTGCAGGTGGCGGAAATCCGCTTCTGTGGCAGCACTTGTTCTGGTTCCTCGCGCATCCCGAGGTTTATGTGCTGATCCTGCCGGCGATGGGAATCATTGCCGAGGTCATCGCCAACAATACGCGCAAGCCATTGTGGGGATTAAAGACCATGATCGGCGCATCGATCTTCCTTGGTTTCATGTCCTTCGTCGTATGGGCGCACCACATGTTTCTGACGGGGATGGGAACGGCCATTAGTGCGTTCTTTCAGACCACGACAATGATCATCTCCATTCCGTCGGTGATTATTCTTACGGCGCTGCTGATTTCATTGTGGGGCGCGTCCATTCGTTTCACGACGCCGATGCTCTTTGCGCTTGCGTTCCTGCCGATGTTCGGAATCGGCGGCCTCACCGGCCTGCCTCTCGGTCTCGCCGCGGCGGATATCCATCTCCACGACACCTACTACGTGATTGGCCACTTCCACTATGTCGTAGCGCCTGGAACGATCTTCGCGATGTTCGCCGGGATTTATTACTGGTACCCGAAAGTCACGGGACGCCGCCTCAATGAAGTTCTAGGCCGCATCCATTTCTGGGGATCCCTGATCTGCATCAACGGCATCTTCATGCCGATGTTCTATCAAGGACTGGCCGGTGTTTCGCGGCGTCTGTACGACGGGGGATTGCAGTATGCCCATGCAAAAGCAGCGGCGGCAGAGACGAATCCGTTTATGTCGATGTGCGCTATCGGTCTGCTCATCTTCCAACTGCCGTTCATCATTAATTTCTTTATGAGCGTGAAATGGGGGAAGGTTGCGGACGCAAATTTATGGAACGCGACGACGCTGGAGTGGTCTGCAACGACCTCGCCGCCGCTTGCGGATGGGAACTTCGCGTCGACACCGATTGTGCGCCGTGGTCCTTATGAGTATGGCGTGCCTGGTGCCTCGCCGGATTTCATTCCCCAGAGCGCGCCGGATCCCGGTTCGCCGCCGGAACACGACGACATCCCGCCGATGCCGGTGTACGCCTGAGGGAGCGCGATCCGATGTCACAGCATCTCGAAATCCCTTTTACAGTTCGTCCGCGTCCCGATACCGGCATTTACAACGGAAAACTCGGAATCTGGCTCTTTCTGGCCTCCGAGGTGATGCTATTCGGGGCGTTGTTCTCCTCATTAGTCCTGATTCGAAGTACAGCCCCGCAGTGGCCGCGCGGCTGGGAGGAATTGCACGTCATCCCGGCGACGATCAATACCTTCGTTCTGATCGCATCCAGCGTGACTGTGGTATTGGCGTGGTCCCATTTATTGTTACGCGACTTCAAACGGGCGCGCGTTTATCTCGCGCTGACGCTACTCTGCGGATTCGCGTTCATGGGCATTAAGGCGTATGAGTACAGCCTTAGCCTGACGCACCATCACATCCCCGCGACGTCGAATTTCTTCGCACTGTGTTTCACGCTGACCGGTCTGCACGGACTGCACGTCCTCGGCGGCATGATCGTGTTCGGCTACTTCCTGTTTACGGGAAAGGGAATGTGGGAACGCGAGCCCGCGCGTTTCACGAATCGCGTGGAGATTGCTGGTTTGTACTGGCATTTCGTCGATCTCGTCTGGATTTTTCTTTTCCCGACGCTTTATCTCTTGTGAGGAGTGGTGGCTGATGGAACACGTCGACTCAGTACAGGACGCAGACGGTCATCACGACCCGGAGCAGATACGGCAATCGATGCGTCGTTATCTCGTCATTTTCGGCGCGCTGGCGTTATTGACGGGCGTGACGGTCTTCGTTTGTTTTGGATTGAAGTTATCCAGAGGCCCGGCCATTGCGCTGGCATTGCTCATTGCCACGATCAAGGGCTCGCTCGTCGCCGCGTTCTTTATGCATCTCTTGTCGGAGCGGAAAGTGATTTATGCATTGCTGCTCGTCACGGCTGCATTCTTTGTGTTGCTGATGTGGCTGCCGCTCCACGACGTCATTGCGAAGTTTCATTACTGAGGCGGAGAGCTGACGATGGGTACATTTCTCCAACGATTCATGCCGGCCGATGCCTCGGCGCACGGGGCAGACCTCGATCGCATTACAGCCTACGTGCACATCCTGATGGCCATCCTTTTTGTTGGCTGGATCCTCTATTTCGTGTTTGTCTTATGGCGCTTTCGCGCGAAGAAGAACCCGGTTCCCGCATACAAGGGAATGCAGTCGCATTGGTCAACCGGCGTCGAAGCCGGTGTGGCCGTCGTCGAAGTGCTGCTGCTTGTCGGCTTGTCCATTCCGGCATGGTCGCGCTGGACGAGATCGCCGGAGCCGGCGACGAATCCGCTGGTCATCCATGTCGTTGCGGAACAGTTCGCGTGGAACGTTCATTATCCCGGTCCGGATCATGTGTTTGGCCGCCGCGACGTAAAATTCGTCAGTGCCATGAATCCGCTGGGGCTAGATCGCAGCGATCCGGCCGGGCGTGATGACTTCAATTCGCTCAATGAACTGCACGTCGAATTGAATCGGCCCGTAATTGTCCATGTCACCTCCAAGGACGTCATTCATAGCTTCTTCCTGCCCGTGATGCGTGTGAAGCAGGATGCGATTCCGGGGATGGACGTGCCGATTCACTTCACGCCGGTAGCGCAGAACAATGGGCAGCAATGGGACGTCGCGTGCGCGCAATTGTGCGGGCTTGGTCATTACAGGATGCGCGGCATGCTGTTCGTCGATACGCGTGCTCAGTTTGACGAGTGGGCAACGATGATGTCCGAGGATGCCGCGGCAATGGCGGCGGAAGAGCAGGCCGCCGCGGGCGCGTCGAACTGAGGCTGCAGCGTGACCGATTTCGTTCTGCCGAAACCTCGCGCTGCCGTGATGTGGCGCGATTATCTCGAGCTCACAAAGCCGCGCATTGTGGCGATGGTGACGCTCAGTGCATTGACCGGCGTGCTTGCCGCCCCGTTGCGCTCGGAGTTTGTGGTCGCTGCCGGATTGCTGATCGGTGTGGCATTGCTTGCAGGTGGGGTCAACGCGCTCAATCAGTATCTCGAGCGGGATTTCGATGCGCGCATGACGCGGACGCGAATGCGACCTTTGCCCACGGGACGGCTCACGCCGCGCGCGGCGCTTGTCTTCGCGATGCTCGTTACGATCGCCGGCATCGTCATCCTGTCGATTACGACAAACGCGTTGACTGCGTTACTCGGCGCCATCACCGCGGGTTTGTATCTCCTGGTCTACACTCCAATGAAACGACAATCCGAATGGTGCGTCGTGATCGGCGCGATTCCCGGTGCGATGCCGCCGCTCATGGGATGGACGGCGTCGATGGGAACGTTCGCGCTGTTCGGTTGGATTTTGTTCGCGCTGCTGTTCTTATGGCAGCTTCCGCATTTCATGGCCATCAGCTGGATTCACCGCGCCGATTATTGTGCGGGTGGTTTCGTGATGAGCTCGGGCCGTGATGACCGCGGTAATTCCGTCGCCAGGCAGACGGTCGCATTTACTGTGTTGCTCCTGCTCTGCAGCATCGCGCCGTACGTTGCTCGTCTTGCGACCGCCGCCTACGGTGTGATTGCGCTCCTCGCGGGCGTTACTCTGCTCTATCTCGCGGTTTCGTTCGCCACGCGACGGGATCGCCGGGCGGCAGTCCGCCTCTTCGCTGCATCGAATCTCTACCTCGTACTCATCCTCGGCGCGCTGGTCGCCACCGCACGATGACGGGTTAGAACGCCGTGCCCCGCGGTCGTTGTCTCGCGATCCCGCGCGCCGGCGTCACTCCTGAGGTAGTATTGCGCGGGCACACGCAAGCGGGCGTAGCTCAGTTGGTAGAGTAGGAGCTTCCCAAGCTCTTGGTCGCGG
>JACZCU010151832.1_pt1 | contig 20146 bp, 13 predicted proteins | sample 8641851 | NCBI WGS metagenome assembly JACZCU01 (sample SAMN15324605, study PRJNA640507) | soil metagenome | isolation source: monocropping sugarcane control | place: China: Luxin town, Laibin City, Guangxi Province | collected 2019-07-25 | depth 10cm m | reverse complement strand
ATGCAGCCGGCGTGGAGCGGCGACAGCCGCAGCGTCTACTACGTCTCCGACCGCGACGGCCGGAACCACCTCTACCGCTACGACTTCGCGACCGACAAAGAGACCCAGATCACGAGCGGCGACGGAACCGACCTCGCGCCGCGCGTCTCGCCCGACGGCAAGCTGATCGCGTTCACGCGCAACTCGCGCGAGCTCGTCGTCCTCGACCTCGCGACCAACCAGACTCGCACCGTCGCGAACGGCCACTTCGACCGCGCGCCGTACCTCAGCGACCGCTCCGTCGACTGGTCGCCCGACAGCAAGTGGATCGCCTACCTCACCGGCGGCGAGCAAGGCTCCGTCGGCGCGTTCGTCAACGCCTGGGTCGTCCCGGCCGCCGGCGGCGAGAAACCGCGCGCCGTCTCCTTCATCGCCAACGGCAACGTCGACTCCCTCACCTGGAGCCGCGACGGCAAGTTCCTCCTCTTCGTCACCGGCCAGCGCACCGAGCAGAACCAGATCGCGCGCGTCGATCTCATCCCGCAGACGCCGAAGCTCCGGGAAGAAGAGTTCCAGAACCTCTTCAAAGCGGAAGAGAAGAAGGACGAGAAGAAAGACGAGAAGAAGGCGCCCGCTCCGGTGACTATCGACTTCGCCGGCATCCGCGACCGCGCCCGCGTGCTGCCGATCGCCTTCGACGCCGGCGAGCTCGCGATGAGCCCCGACGGCAAGTGGATCGCCTTCTCCGCGAACGTCGGCGACGACCAGAACGTCTACGTCTACTCCATCGACGAGCTCGCGACCGAGCCCGCCGTGCCAAAGCAGGTCAGCGCCACCGCCGGCCGCAAACGCGCGCTGCAGTTCTCTCCCGACAGCAAGGAAGTGTGGTTCCTCGACGACGGCAAGATCATCGCCGCCACCATTGACCCCGCGAAGACGCGCACCGTCGGCGTCAGCGCGGAGATGGACGTCGACTTCGAGCGCGAGAAGAAAGAGGCGTTCCGGCAGGCGTGGACGTGGGAGGGCGACAACTTCTTCGACCCGAAGATGCACGGCGTCGACTGGAACGCCATTCGCGCCGAGTTCGAGCCGCGCGTCGACGCGGCGCGCAACGGCGACGAGTTCCGCCGCCTCCTCTCGATGATGGTCGGCGAGCTGAATGCCTCCCACCTCGGCGCCGCCCCTCCCGGCTCGTCGTTCCACACGACCACCGGCCGCATCGGTGTCCGCTTCGACCGCGACGAGTACGAGAGCCACGGCGCGCTCAAAATCAGTGAGGTCATCCCCCTCGGCCCCGCCGACGTCGCCAAGATGAAAGTGGGCGACACCATCCTCGCAGTCGACGGCACGCCGGTCACCGCGTCGACCAACTTCGACGCGCTACTCGACTACAAAATCGGCAAGCGCACCGTCCTCAGCGTGGCGCAGACAGGAATGTCTGCGCCCCACGACGTCGTCCTGCAGCCGATCAGCGGACGCGCCGAACAGCCGCTCACCTACCGCGGGTGGGTCGTCGCGAACCGCGACTACGTCAACCGCATCAGCAACGGCCGCCTCGGCTACGTGCACATGTACGACATGAGCTGGGAGTCGCTGCAGCGCCTCTTCCTCGACCTCGACGCCGAGAACCGCACGCACGAAGGCGTCGTCATCGACCTCCGCAACAACCACGGCGGTTTCGTGAACCCCTACGCCATCGACGTCTTCGCGCGCCGCGGCTATCTCACCATGATCGGCCGCGACTTCCCGCAGTCCTCCGCCCGCTCGATCCTCGGCCAGCGCGCGCTCGAACGTCCGACCGTGCTCGTCGTCAACCGCCACTCGCTCTCCGATGCCGAAGACTTCACCGAGGGGTACCGCGCGCTCAAGCTCGGCCCGGTTGTCGGCGAGCCGACCGCGGGGTGGATCATCTTCACCTCCAACTTCCCGCTCCTCGACGGCACCAACTTCCGCCTCCCGAGCGTCCGCATCCTCGACGCCGAGGGGAAAGACATGGAGTTGCACCCCCGCCCCGTCGACCGCCTCGTCATCCGCCCCATCGGCGAAAGCTACGCCGGCAAGGATTCGCAACTCGATGCGGCCGTGGACGAGCTACTGAAGACGGTGCACTAACTCTTGTCACCCCGAGCGTAGCGAGGGACCGGGCCGGGCGGGTGGCACGCTACTTGTGCCTCCCTCCCACCAGGTTCCTCGCTACGCCCGGAATGACACATGGGAGTCAGCCGTGAGTGATGTAAAGATCCAGTCCTGGTCCGAACTGCAGGAAGCGGTCTTCGAGAACTCGTTTCAGGACGCGATCTCGCGATTCCGTTCGAACTTCGTCTTCCGCGGCGCGCCGCGGGTGACGCACGGCCTCGAGACGAGCCTGCAGACGGGCGGGTTCGAGTCGCACGAGCGGCATCTGCTCACGAGCTTCCGCAAGTACGCGCTGCGCAGCGCCGTGCACGGCGACTCGGTGTGGAACTGGCTCTCGCTCGGCAAGCACCACGGCCTCCCGACGCGGCTCCTCGACTGGACCTACTCGCCGTACGTCGCGATGCACTTCGCCACCGAGAACTTCGCGCACTTCGACCAGGACGGCGCCATCTGGTGCGTCGACTACCGCAAGACCAACGAGATGCTCCCGAAGCCGCTCCGCGAGATCCTCGAAAAGTACGACGCGAACATCTGCACCACCGAGCTGCTCAACGAAGTGGCGCACACGCTCGACGAATTCGACGCCCTCGCGAAGAAGAGAGAGTTCGTCCTCTTCTTCGAGCCGCCGTCGCTCGACGAGCGGATCGTCAACCAGTTCGCGCTCTTCTCACTGCCGTCGAGCGCCACCATGCCGCTCGAGGAGCTGCTCAAGCAAGGCGACGCGACCTATCGCCGGATCATCATCCCCGCCGCGCTCAAGTGGGAAGTGCGCGACAAACTCGACCAGGCCAACATCACCGAGCGCGTCCTCTTCCCAGGCCTCGACGGCCTCTCGTTGTGGCTCAAGCGCTACTTCACGACGCCGGCTTCGGCACAAACGACGAAACCAACAACCAAACGACCGCGAGAGTGATCGCCATGTCGGCCACGTTGAACACTCCTGTGTGCAGCGGGCCGGCGGCGAGGTAGAGGAAATCGGTCACACGGCCGTCGCGGAAGACGCGGTCGATGAGGTTCCCGATCCCACCCGCCGCGATCAGCGCCACCGCGATCGCGTCGTATCCGTGCACGCGATTCAGAATCAGCAGCCCGAGGGCGACGAGGACTGCGATGGCGACGGCGCCCGTGAAGATGAGCGCCCGCGTCGTCGGCGGCAGCGACGACCCGAGCGAGAGGAACGCCCCCTCGTTTTCCGTGTGCAAGAGAGAGACGACCCCGCCCGCATACGTCCGCGGAAACGGCGACAGATGCGTCCGCGCCAGCGACTTCGTCCACTGGTCGACGGCGATGACGGCAAGAATGAGCAATACGAGGATTGCGCGATTCACGGTCAGTTCACCACCTCGCCGTTCCGATCGCGATCGCTCCACGTCCGGATCAGCGAGACCCCCTGGAATCCGCGCGGCAGTTTCAGCCCGCGCTGCGCGCGCTTCCCGATGTAGTTCTCGAGATCGGCGCCCTTGAGATTCGTGTAGCGCTTCCCGGCGTGCACGACGAGCGTTCCGTCCGGCGGCACGACGGCGGTCGAGACCACCTTCTCCGGCGCGATCGGCGTGCGATGCACCTTGATCGTCTGCACCCCTTTCCCGCGCGCGAGTTGCGGCAGCTCGCTCACCGGGAAGAGCAGCAGCTTCCCTTCCGTCGTCGCCGCGGCGAGAAATTCATGATCGAAGTCGGCCACGCGCTGCGGCCGCAGCAACGTCGCGTTGTCGGAAACGTTCACGATCGACTTGCCCGCCTTGCGGTCCGTCAGCAACTCCTCGAAGCGGACCACGAAGCCGTACCCGTCGTCCGTCGACATCAGATACAGCTCGTCGGGATCACCCATCAACACGCCGACCCACGACGCGCCGGGCGCCGGCGTCAGCGACGACGTCAGCGGCTCGCCGTGACCCTTCGCGCTCGGCAGCTCATGCGCCGGCAGCGCGTAACTTCGGCCGGTCGAGTCGAGGAAGACCGCGAGCTGATTGCTGCGCCCCTTCGCCGCGTGCAGGAACGCGTCGCCCGCCTTGTATTGAAGTGACGCCGGATCGAGGTCGTGCCCCTTGCCGGCACGCACCCAGCCGCGCTCCGAGAGGATCACCGTCACCGGCTCCGACGGAATGAGCGCCGAAGCCTCGATCGCCTTCGCCGCCTCGCGTTCCACGATCGGCGACCGTCTCTTGTCGCCGAACTCCTCGGCGTCCTTCTCGAGCTCGTCCCGCACCTGCTTGCGCAGCAGCTTCTTCGAGCCGAGCGTTTTCTCGAGCGCCGCACGTTCGTCCTGCAGCTTCTTCTGCTCCCCGCGGATCTGCATCTCCTCGAGTCTGTTGAGGAAGCGCAGCTTGAGCTCGAGGATCGATTCCGCCTGCAGGTCCGACAGCTTGAAACGCTTCATCAGCACCGGCTTCGGCTCGTCCTCGCGGCGGATGATCTTGATGACCTCGTCCACGTTGAGGTACGCGACGAGATAGCCGTCGAGGATGTGCAGCCGTGAGTTGACCTGGTCGTAGCGGTGCTGCAGACGGCGCCGCACCGTCTCGATCCGGAACTCCAGCCACTCTTCGAGCAGTTCCTTGAGCGTGTACAGACGCGGCCGGCCATCGAGGCCGATCATGTTCATGTTCACGCGGTAACTGCGCTCGAGGTCCGTCGTCGCGAAGAGGTGCTTCATCAGGTCGTCCGCGTCGACGCGGTTTGAGCGCGGCACGATCACGATGCGCGTCGGGTTCTCGTGGTCCGACTCGTCGCGGACGTCTTCCACCATCGGCAGCTTCTTCGCCTGCATCTGCGCCGCGATCTGCTGCTGCACCTTCGCGCCGGAGACCTGGAACGGGAGCGCCGTGATGACGATGTCGCTCTCTTCCGTCTCCCACTTCGCCCGTTGCCGCACCGATCCGCCGCCACTCTTGTAAATGTCGCGGATCTCCGCCGCCGGCGTCACGATCTCCGCCTCGGTCGGGAAGTCGGGACCTTTGATGTGCTTCGTGAGCTGCGCCATCGTCGCGTCGGGGTTGTCGAGCAGCTCGATGCACGCGCCGACCACCTCGCGCAGGTTGTGCGACGGGATGTCGGTCGCCATGCCGACCGCGATGCCGCTCGCGCCGTTGAGCAGTACGTGCGGGAGCCGCGACGGCAGCAGCTTCGGCTCCTTCAGCGTGCCGTCGAAGTTCTGCCCCCACTCCGTCGTCCCCTGGTCGAGCTCCGACAACAGCGTCGACGCGAACTTCGTCAGCCGCGCCTCGGTGTACCGCATCGCCGCAAACGACTTCGGATCGTCCGGCGAGCCCCAGTTCCCCTGCCCCTCCACGAGCGCGTAGCGCATCGAGAACGGCTGCGCCATCAGCACCATCGCCTCGTAGCACGCCGAGTCGCCGTGCGGGTGGAACTTGCCGATCACGTCGCCGACCGTCCGCGCGGACTTCTTGAACTTCGCCGCCGCCGACAGCCCCAGCTCCGACATCGCGTAAATGATCCGCCGCTGCACCGGCTTCAGCCCGTCGGCAATGTGCGGCAGCGCGCGGTCGAGGATGACGTACATCGAATAGTCGAGGTACGCCTTCCGCGCGAATAACGAGACCGGCTGCGTCTCGACGTCGGCAAGGGTGGGCGGAGGGGGCGGTGTCAGTGAACCTTGGTCCTTCGATTTTCGGGTCGCCATGAGTGTCGGCGGGAAACTACCATGAGGTGCACAGGTTGTCGGTTGTCAGTTGTCTGGTCGTCCGTGCTCCATGGGGCGGCGGCGCCCTCGCCGCCTTTCACCGCACGAACGTCAGCCACCCGTGCGCATCGGGAGCCGCCCCCCGCGCGATGTCGAGATACCGCTTCTGGATCCTCTCCGTCACCGGACCGCGTTTCCCATCGCCGATCCGGATCCGGTCGAGGCTCCGCACCGGCGTCACCTCTGAGGCCGTGCCGCTGAGGAAAATCTCGTCGGCGCCGTAGAGCGACTCGCGCGGCATCTCCTGCTCGCGGACGCGGATCCCCAGGTCGTCCGCGATCGTGAGGACGCTGTCGCGCGTGATGCCGGCCAGCAGCGTGCCGTTGAACGGCGGCGTGTAGAGGACGCCGCGCGAAACGACGAAGACGTTCTGCCCCGACCCCTCGCTCAGGCGGCCATCCGGCCCCAGCGCGATCGCCTCCGCGAACCCGTTTGCGAGCGCCTCCATCTTGATCAACTGTCCGCTGAGGTAATTTCCCGCCATCTTCGCCATCGCGGGGATCGTGTTCGGCGCCACGCGGTGCCAGGTCGAAATGCACGCGTCGACACCCGCTTCGAGCGCCCCCTCGCCGAGATAGACACCCCACGGCCAACATGGGAGATAGACCTCCACCGGACTGTCGAACGGCACCATCCCGGTGGCGCCAAAGCCGCGGATCACCATCGGCCGGATGTAGCACGCGTCGAGGCCGTTCTTCGCGACCAGCTCCCGGCAGGCAAACGCCAACTCGCCCGCCGTGTACGGCAGGTCCATGTGATAGATGCGGCACGAGTTGATCAGCCGCTGGAGGTGATCGTCGAGCCGGAAGATCGCCGGCCCCTTCGGCGTGCTGTAGCAGCGGACCCCCTCGAATGCCGAGGAGCCGAACTGCATCGAGTGCGTGAGGACGTGCACCTGCGCGTCGGCCCACGGGATGAAGTCGCCGTCGCGCCAGATCCAGGTGGTGGGTGTGAGCTTCGCCAGAAGGTGCGAATCGTAGCGCAACTGCGTTTCGCGTGGCGCCGGCCCCCCCAACGGCGGCATAGAGCATTGTTGATACCCTCGAGATCTCCGGTTTTGTGAACGCCTCACATCGCGCTAATGTGGCATTCGTGCGCGCGCGCCCGAGGTTGATTTGACTCGTCTTCGAGAGATTTCGATCCGTGGCTTCAAGTCCATCCGTGAGCTGGAGAAGCTCCCGCTCGAGAACCTGAACGTCCTCATCGGCGCGAACGGCGCCGGCAAAAGTAACTTCGTGAGTGTCTTCCGGATGCTCGCAGACATGCTCGATGGCAGGTTGCAGCTATTCGTGAAGAGTGAAGATGGGCCGGATGCTCTGCTCTACGGCGGCCGGAAGAGAACACCCGTTATGTCGGTGGAGGTGTACTTCGGCCTGAACGGATACCAGTTTGACCTCGCGCCAGCTGGCCAGCAGCTGGTATTCGCGGACGAACGCACCTACTTTGACGGGGACATCAGGGTCGTGAAGAAGTCCCTGGGCAGCGGGCACACGGAAGCGAAGTTGCCGACGCTCGCGGGTCTTCCAATCGCCGGATATGTACTCCCGGCTGTACAGAGCTGGCGGGTCTTTCACTTCCACGACACGAGCGCCACAGCGCCCGTCCGACACGCGCAACCAGTGAGGGACAACATACGCCTGAAACCGGATGCGTCGAATCTCGCACCATTCCTGCGCATGCTCCACGACAAGCATCGTGATAGTTACTCGACGATCGTTGAGACGATCCGGATGGTGGCGCCGTTCTTCCGCGATTTTGTGTACCGGGACGATGGGGACAAGCGGATCGAACTGGAATGGCGGGAGGTTGACGATCCCGACACGCCGCGTGGACCGCTGCAGTTGTCAGACGGTACGCTGCGCTTCATCTGTCTAGCCACGCTGCTCCTACAACCGCGGCACCTCCAGCCGGACACGATCCTGCTCGACGAGCCGGAGCTCGGGTTGCATCCCTACGCGCTCGTCGTGCTCGCGTCGCTGCTGCAGCAGGCCAGCGAAAAAAAACAGATCATCGTCTCCACGCAATCCGTCGAGCTGGTGAATCAACTTTCACCGGAAGATGTGATCGTGACGGAGCGGCACGACGGCGCGTCCGTGTTCCATAGAGTTGACCGCAATCATCTGAAGGAGTGGCTCGACGAATACTCGTTGGGCGAGCTCTGGAAGATGAATGTCGTTGGCGGAAGGCCGACGAGCTGATGCATCTCATAGTCGTTGGCGAGGGGCAGACGGAAGAGACATTCGCTGGCACGGTCCTCAGACCACATCTGGATACGTACGGGATTCGCGTCGAGCCGCGTCAGATCCCAACTTCGCAGCAAGGACGGGGCGGCGCTCTATCGACCGATCGCGTCGTCCGCGCGCTCAGCTACACGTTGCGCGAGGGAGGCGGAACGTATGTAACGACGCTTTTCGACCTTTACAAACTCGATCCGGACTTCCCGGGAGTCGAAGCTGCGCGGAAACGCAAAGATCCTTTGCAGAAGTGCGCCGCTATCGAGGGTGCGCTGAGCGAAGCAGTGATCGGTTTCAGCAAGTGCCGCCCAGATCGCTTCCTGCCTCACATCCAGCCACACGAGTTCGAGGCACTGCTCTTCTCCGATGTCACTTCGTTTGCGTCTGTCCAACCTGAGTGGAAGCGGTTCGTGGACGAACTGCGGCAAGTACGCAACAAAGCAGCGACGCCGGAACACATCAACGACGGACCGAAAACACACCCTTCGGCCCACTTGGAAGCTCTGCACGATCCGCAGTACAAGAAACCGCTGCATGGCAGCCGTGTAGCGGCGTCGATCGGGCTCACGCGTATTCGCCAGGAGTGCCGGCACTTCGATGCATGGCTCACGAGACTCGAGACGCTCCCACCTCTGTAGCCCCCCTTGCGTTCCCGTTCGCTCGGGAGTATATTCACATCATATGGTGACTACCCCTCCCCCCCACCCTGCCGTCGGCGCTCAGCTGAGGGAGGCGTACGAGAGGATGGGGCTCACCATCACGCAGCTCGAGAAACTCTCCGGCGTGAGCCGGAAGTACATTTCGCTCGCCTTCGAAGGGGCGAATATCAGCCTTTCGATCCTCGAGAAACTGTCGCGGGCGTTGGGAATCTCGGCGATCAAGCTGGGTGGAATCGACATCGACGCGGGGAAGCCGGCGATGAGCAGGAGCGAGCTCGCGCTCGCGACGACCTTGCTCGAACGCGGTTTGAACGAGGCGATGGACGGCTTCGCCATCCTCCAGCGGCATGACGTCCGCGAAGACCCGATCGCCCTCGCCAGAAAAGTCGCCTCCGGTGTTCGCAAAAGAAACGACGCTGAGCTGGACGCAGAGACCCCGTCGCAGGCGGTCCGCGCGTCAGCACGGCGCCGGCGGTAGCTGAGTCAGGGTCCAAAACCGGTTCGGTTCGAGGAAAAACTTATGAGAGGTCGCGTCTCCGGAAGGCGCCCGGGGCGGGCGCGTCTGGCTACGGCATTGCTCGGTCGCAAGCTGGAGCCGTGGGTGTTCCGCGTGGTCAGTGAGCTCGTCGACGAGCTGACCGAGACTGCCGGCGCCCTGCCCCCCTCTTCCCTCTTCAGCGTGCGGGTCATCCGCTCGACGCTGAAGCACTCGCGTCACACCATGGTCGGCTACCCCGTGCAAGGGCTCGCGCTCGCGCGTCTCGCCACGCTGCTGACGCCGCACCTTCCCGCCCGCACTCCCTACGAGGCGCAACGCGCGCTCTTCCTCGAGGCTGAGACGTACCGGCTCTACGCGGCCGCGCTCTTCCGCTCCGGACGGAACTTCGAGGCGCAGCGCGCCGCCGAAGAAGCGCGGCGTCTCTACCGCATTCCGATGGTGCAGAGAGCCCACCGATCCTCCGAGTCGATTCTCGACATCACCTATGGCCAGATCGTCTTCCGCCTCGGCGAGCCTGAACGCGGCCTCGAGATCGTCTCGCGCGCCGCCGACCACCTCCACATCGTCTACGGCGACACGCTTCGTTTTCTCAAGGGCCGCATCCTCTACGGCAACCTCCTCATGGAGCAGCGCCGGTGGGCGGACGCCATCGACGCATACGGAGAAGTGCTGGAGATCGCCAACGAGACGAACAACCTCGAACTGCGAGCCACCGTCGTCTACAACACCTCCCTCTGCGGAAAAAGGCTCCAGAGAGAGCACGCCGAGGAATGCAACGCGCGAGGGTTGAAGCTCCTCGAGCAGAGCGGCATCGCCGGCGACGTACCGCGCTCCGGCTGGATGTACGTCATCGAGCTTCAGCAAACGGGCAGACAGCACGCGGCGATCTCCGAGCTGTACAAGATTCGGCAGGGATACGTCGATGCCGGTCTCGAACTGGAGGGTCACGCCTCCGTGACGCCGGCCATCGTCGAAGCGCTCGTCGGCATAGGACGGTACGACGAGGCGCAATTCATCGGCGAGTACGCCGTCCGGAAACTGTCGGAGGCGGGATTGATTTTCGCGGAGAGACGGATCCGGAAGGCGCTGGAGGTGGCGCCGCCCGCGGGCGGCGCCACGTTGGAACGTTAGAGGTCTTTACCGGCTTTGAAGTCAGCCGACGCGACGTCGGCGGCCAGGCCGTCGAGCGCGACGACGAGCAACTGCACGGCGGCGCGAATCGGTGCCGGCACGAGCGCCAGCGACGCGGCCGTCGACAGCACCGGACGGACGAAGCGGTAGATCGTGACCACCTGCTTCACCCGGCTTCCGGGGGTCTGCACCGCGGTCACCGGATCGACCGGTTTGGCCTTGAGCTTCGCAATGCCCGCTTCGATTTCCGCACGCGCGGCCATCAAGCCTTCGTATGTCGTGATGAGGTTCATTTCGCTTCTCCTTTCTTCTGTTGCTTGGGGGAGGGGCGGCGCGACTGCGGACGGCTGTGCCACTTGCCGCCGAGCAGCGCCCGGGAGCGACGCGCTGCTCGGTCGGCGGGACGGAGGCGGACGCTGATGCCCACCTTCGACCACGCCGTAGAGATCGCGCGCTGGACGTCACCGCCGACGCCGAAGAGCTGACCGGCGACGGTGACGGTGGACTGCGCGAAGTCGCGGAACTGCGCGTTCGCGGCGAGGTGCCTGGTCAGCGTCTCGTACCAGACACGCCCGAGGACCGGCCACGTCTCCCCGCCGGTCGCGATTGCGGCGAGGTAGAACGCGTGGTTCGGGATGCCCGAGTTGATGTGGACGCCCCCGCCGTCGGCCGTGGTGCGGACGTAGTCGCGCATGTGGGCCGGCTGCGGGTCGCGCCCGAGGCGCGGGTCGTCGTAGGCCGTTCCGGGTGCAGCCATCGAGCGGATGGCCTTCCCCTTCACGCCGGCGGCGAGCAGTCCTTCGCCGATCAGCCAGTCGGAGTCTTTGGCGCTCTGGCCGAGCGCCCACTGCTTCAGCATGATTCCGAAGGCGTCGGAGATGTGCTCGTTGAGAGCGCCGGTCTGACCCGAGTAGCCGAGGGCCGCGGTGAACTGCGTGACGCCGTGCGTCAGCTCGTGGCCGATGACGTCGAGGGATGCGGTGAAACGGTTGAACAGCTTGCCGTCTCCGTCTCCATAGACCATCTGCTCGCCGTTCCACATCGCGTTGTCGAAGCGGCGTCCGTAGTGGACGCTCGCCTCGATCGGCATTCCTTTGCCGTCGATGGATGTGCGCTCGAAGACGGTCTGATAGAAATCGAAGACGGCTCCGGAACCGTCGAAGGCTTCATTGACCTCCGTATCGGTCCCGCGTTCGCTGCTTTCCGACATCACCAGCGTGCCGGGCAACGTGCGCGAGTGTTGTGCGTCGTAAACGCTGCGCTGCTTGCCCGCGGAAGCCGTGTCCGCCGGAGGGGCGATGAGGGTACGTTTGCGCTTTTCCGCGAACGAGCGGATCTCGACCAGAGTCGCCCGCGCGGTGATGCGTGATTGGTAGTCATCACCGTCCGCGACATGCCGGAGGATGTGCGGCGGAATGACCGTACAGATACAGCTATTCTTCTTAATTGACATTGACTCCTTTTCGCAGGGGGTTCGGTGTTGGGGGCACGGCCGCGCGCCACGCGGCCATGCCCCGCTTCGAATGCATCAGTTGACGAGGTGCGCCCCTGGGTCCTCCTTTCCCGAAGTGGAAGACGGGGACGGGGCGGCCGGAGCCTGAGGCGCCGGGGCCTTCGTCGTTGCCTTCTTCCTGCTGCCCTTGCGATTGAGGTGACGCTTCATCGTCGCGACGTGTGCGACGAGCGGAGCGCTTCCCGGATCACGTGTCAGCCCCTTGGAGATGGCATAGATCTGCAGCGCGTCTGCGGCCAGTGACGCCTTTCGCGAGTCGATCGTGAACTGCAGGCCGCGTCCGAATGCAATCGACTTGTCGGCGACCGCCTGGAACGCGTCCTCGAACTGAAACACGTCGCGCGCTTCATTGACGTCGAGCTTCTTCACGCTCTGCAGCTCGTCCGTTGCGTCGACTGCTGCGACCGCACTCGCGACGAACTGGTCAGAGACGCTCAGATGGCCCTGAACGAACCGCTGCGTCGACGGGTGCTTCTCCTCGAACTGCGGAAGCTTCGCGACAAAGCCGTCGAACGCTGCGCTGATCTCGTCAGCCAGCTCCTGGTACTTCGTGACCGTGAGATTGGGGTTTGCCGGATCGATGGGCGGCGGTGGTGCCGGCGCCGGTCCGGGCGTTGTATCGATGGTTTCCATGGGTTTTCTCTCTCTTCTTCTTTCCTTTCGTTGTGCGCGCTCTCGTGAAGCCACACGCTTCCCGTAGCGCCGCTGCGACCCCCGCGCTTGGCCGAGAGCGGAGGACTAAGTGGCCCGTGCACTGCCTGGTTGTCCGGAACGAGTGGCGATAACTCCGCTCAATGTGACTATATTCCCGTTCAGCGCGACAATAGTCCCTTACGCAGCCGCACAACGGCATGGCGGCATGGCGACATAGGGGGAAACCGTCGGGATGTTTGCCTTGCGGCTATGCCGCTCTGCCCCTATGCGGCCATGCGGCAGGGTCGGATCTTCTTCAACCACGCGGAGGATGTTTCCGGCCCCCCTCGGGTCTTCCGAGAACGCACGCGTGATGGATGCGCTACCCCTCGCAGGTCTCCGGGTCACCCGATCAGGTCTCCGCTCATCCCCACGCAGCTCTTCGCCGAACGCGTGCAAGCTCTTCGCGGTACATCTGCCTGATCCTCCGAGGAGATGTGAGAGGCGTCCGCCGGAGATCAGCAGCCCGCTCGCGAGAGATCACGCTGGCGCTCCGGAAAGATCCGAGGTCGTTTGCGGAAGACCCGGAGGGTGCAGCGAGAGGATTCGCCAGGCTTCATGCCGAGCGGAGCGGACGTCCCGTCCGCTCATGCAGCGGCGCCAGCCGCGTGTCGCGTCGTGAGTGGGTCCCCGGGAAAGCGGCCGGCAGCATCGGCCCGGGACGCGTCGCTCGCATCGGCGCGGCGCTCGAGCTCGGAAGGCGCATCGCTGCACTCTCCCTCACGGCATCCGAGCCGATCCGGCAACCCGAAGACGCCGCGCGGCGACTGATGGCGACCTACGGCTCCCGCGTTCAGGAGACGTTCGGCGCGCTCTATCTCGACGTACGGCACCGCATCATTAGCGAGCGGGAGATCTTCGTCGGAAGTCTCACCTCGGCGTCCGTGTCGCCACGCGACGTATTTCGGTTCGCGCTGAACGATCACGCCGCCGCTGCGATCGTCTTTTACAACCACCCGTCCGGCGACCCGTCGCCATCGCCTCAGGATCTGGCGTTCACGGCACGACTCGTCATGATCGGTCAGGCGCTCGGCGTTGAGGTGCTGGACCACCTCATTGTCACGCCGAGTACATTCGTCTCCTTGAAACAGCGCAATGCGATGTAGTGCGGCGGAGCAATTGACCGTCACTAATGGTCACTGGAGGCCGCGATCGTTTGCTCCAGCGCGCGGAGAGCGACTTCTCTGATACGCAGCCTCACCGTGCGCGGTCGAGTCCTTGTAACATGACATGCGCATAAATATCGCCATTCTCGCGAGCACGCTCGTACCATCGTCGGGCCGAATCGATGGACATTTCGCCGGTCACGCCCGCCTCCGCGATCCACCCCATTAAGAGCTGCGCAGCGGCCTCGCCATTTTCGGCGCGGGTCTCGTATTCACGCAGAGCAGGAGGAAATGGCTCATCGATGTGCTTAACGACCCACTTCAAACCCTTGATTGCCGCCGGGACGCCCTGCGCGGCCGCTCGGACAAGCCAAAATGCCGCATGTGGCCACGCCGCCGAACCAAATCGTTCATCACGAGCATAGAGAAGTCCAAGGTTGCATGCCGCCTCGCCATGGCCGTTCTCGCCGGCACGCCGATACCATTCGCGCGCGGCGTTCAAATCGACCGTTGTTCCCCGGCCGTGCTCATGTTGAAATGCAAGAGCATATTGAGCATCGGGCAAATCCTGCTCCGCCGCTCTGAGGAGCCATTGATTAGCCTTGCGATGATCTTGCGGGAGACCCTGACCCCTCGCGTACATGAGCCCTAATCGGTACTGAGCCGCAAACCTGCCTTTCTGGGCTTCTTGAAAGAGGGCGTCAAGGGGTAGCGCCCCAAGACGCTCCGATTCCGAATTGTCTCGCTTTCTGCGGATGATTTGGATTGCCTGCGGCCAAATCTGAACGAAGGCACGGACAAACCCAGGCACAAATATGCCTATAAGTGCTATGCATAATATCGCGAGGACATAACCCATCTTAAACGCGCGGCCCCAGAAGTTCACAGAGCCAATATGCGAACAAGAGTGCCGCCCTTCTTTTGACATCCGGCTCTCGCATCGCTGCTAAAAAGAGATCTATACATTGCCCCGGCTTTTTGCCGCCCTGCGTCTTCCCTGGCAAAACTGGGAAATCGCACGATGTCGGTAATGGTTCAGCATAATCCTCATCCGGCCTAGGCCTGTCGTGCCCTGGGGTAACTGGAGGGCGCCGTCGCCCCTGGTTCATCGCGATAGTGTCGGCCAATGCCGCTTCTGCGGCAGCGGTTTTGTCCAAATCCTTGAGAAGATCGTAAGTCAGATAAGCCGCGGTCCCCACTGCAGCCGCGCTTCCTGCGACAATGACTGTCGCGATGGCTGCAGGTGCTGCCGGCGCAGCCGCAAGCGCTGCCGCAGCGGCTGTGTGGCCGTCGCGATCGATGACGTTCACGGCGTCGGCGCCGCAGTAGGTGTACAGGTTGACGTCACGGCCACCAAACCGGAACGGATCCGTGGCTGTCCACCGACCGGTTCTTGGATCATAGTCTCTAGCGCCGAAACGCGTGAGCGCGGTGTCTCGGTCGTAGAGTCCGCCCGCGAATCCGAAAGGAATGAACCCCGGGTTCGTATCCGAGGTGACGTTGCCGAACTCATCGTACGTCAGCGCTTCGGCGACGGTGCCGGCGCTCGCCTGAAGAATGTACCGGGGGCTGCCGAGATGGTCGGCGATGATCCGGTAGGTGCTCCCCTGCCAGACCATGTAGTCGGGCACGTTGGTTCGTGAGCCGTAGACGAAGCGTTTGGTCACTGTTCCGCTACCGTCGGTTTCGGCAATGATCCGGAGCTGGTCGGCGTAGACCCAGCCGGTGGTCAGGGTGCCGTTGACCTTCTTTCCGACCCGCCGGTTCGAGGCGTCGATGACGTATTCGATCAGGGTCCCGTCCGGCAACGTGACGCTCCGCAGGTTTCCGAGCACGTCATAGTTGTACTGCGTCGTGCCCTGCGCGTCGATCTTCTTCTGGAGATCGCCGTTATCGGAGTAGAGGTAGCCGGCGCCGTTGTAGGTCGTCATGCGGTCCTGCGCGTCATAGGTCGCGGGGATCGTCCCGGAGGCGGTCGTCACGGAGGTGCGGTTGCCATTGTCGTCGTAGCCGTAGTGCGTCGTCGCGCTGCCGGTGGTGACGTCGGTGAGGCGGCCTGCCGGGTCGTAGGTATACGAAGTCGTTGTGGTCTGGCCGTTCGCGGTTTCGGTCTTGGTCGCGATACGCCCGCCGTTGTCGCGCGTGTAGCCGAAGGTGATGATCGGCGAGCCGCTGAACTGAACGGTGTACGAGGTGACTTCGCCGAAGCCGTTGTAGCCGTAGGTGTCGACGAGGTTGCTGAGGGTCGTTCCGGTAAGGAGGCCGTTGGTGGCACCGCGGCGGAGCGTCAGGGCGCCGGCGGTTGTGAGCAGGTCGTCGTTGTCGTAACCGAACGAGATCGAGTTCGCGCCGTTGACGCTCTCGGAGATCGTGCGGAAGTTGCTGTCGTAGCCGAATGCCACCGTCGACGCGATCGCGCCGCTCGAGACGACGCTCTTCAGCAGATCGCCGTCGTAGGTGAACTGCAATTCATTGGCTCCGGGCGCCGAGATCGACGAGAGCGTTCCCTTCGCCGCGTCGTAGGTGAAGACGTGTTGGCCGAGGGGCTCGGTCATCGTGGCGAGGCGTCCGGCGTTGTCGTAACCCAGGGTGATGGTTGCATCCGGACGCACGACGCTCGTGAGCTGGCGATCGTGGTTGTAGTTGTACGTCGTGCTCGTATTCGCGACGTTTACAAGCGACGGCGCGGTGTAGAGATCGACCAGGTCTACGGGAGTGAAGCCGAAGACGTGCGCTGGCCGTGACGGCGGTGTGACGGACGTGACGTTTCCCGCCGCGTCGTAGCTGAAACCGATCTGACGGCCGTCGGGAAGGTACTCCGTGGTAACTCGATCGGCGGAGTCGTAGTCGTACGAGACGGTCCGCTGGAGAGAGTCCGTCAGTGTCTTCAGGTGCTGGTTGGTGTCATAGGTGTAGCTCGTCGACCGCGTCCCACGCGTCATTGACGAAACGAGACCGTGCGACTCGTAGCCAAGTGTGAGCGGCGTCAGATTGGCGACTTGGATGGATACCGGACGGTCGAGAGTGTCGAGAATGGTCGTTTCGGTGCGACCAGTCGGGGTCGTGACGGTGACTGTCCGATTCGAGCTCGTGTACGCCGATCGGAAGTTGCGGCCGTTCACTGCGAGCGCCTCGACGAACGAAGTCACGGAGAGGAGGTCGTTGGGGTCCGAGAGCGTTGCCTGGCGGGAGTCGGTCGCGGATAGCTGCAATCCTGAGGGCATCCGCAACGATGATGAGGAGGTGACCGGCGCGCTCATGCCGAACCTCGAGTCGGCAGCGACGCTCTTCGCGATGACCGATCCGGTCGGCGGGGTCACGGTGCTCGAGCCGTCGCCGTTTTCGAGTGCGGTAGCCGTGAGGCCGTCGGCTCCGACCATGGGACGTGTGGTCAGGACGTCCGAATTCCGCTGCCAGCCAACGGTGCTCGTGCGGCCCTCGGCGGTGCCGGTGAGGACGCCGAAGTTCGAGGCGGCACCACTCCTCGTAAGCGTCAGGAAACCGCCCGCAGGATCTTCGTCCTTCGTGAGGCGGCCGCCGTCGTCGTATGTGTAGCGGTGGATGCCGCCACGTACGTCGGTGAGCTGCGAGAGGAGGCCGAGGCTGTTGTATTGGAAGCTGTACGACTCGCCGGCAGGGTCGGTGATGGACGACAGCCCCTGCGAACCGATGGAGAGCGTTGTCCGTTGACCGCCGGGAGCATCGATCGCGGTCGCATTCTCCGAGGTGTCGCGCTCGATCGTTGTAGTCTGACCGTTAACATCGGCGATCGACGTGAGATAGCCGTTCGGATCGTAGCCAAGTGTTTCGAGCGTCGTTCCGGTGATCGTACTTACCGTGCGTGTATGCCGGCCGTTCTCGAAGATGTAGCCGATCGTACCGTCGTCAGACGAGATGATCGTCGACGCGCCGCCGGGGGCCAGCGCCGGGAAGGTCGGCGCAGTCTTCTCGATGACCTCCGGATCCGAGTCGACGATGAGAACGCTGCCGTCCGCTGCCACCTTCACGTCATAGATGTACGAAAGCTGCCCGGCGCGTGCGAGGCTGCCGCTCAGGGTCAGCGCGAAATTGCCCGAATTGGCGCCGGCAAGAATGTGGGCGATGCCGCCGCTGATCGTCCAGATGTGATCGTGGCCGCCACTGCGCTCTGAGAAAAGGACCGTACCGTCGGCCGCCACCGCCACTCCCCATGCAAAGTTGGGAGTTGCATGACCAGCGGCAGGCTGTCCATCGACCATCGCCGGTCCTTTCGGGTCACCGTAATAGTGGATGAACCCATCCGGCGAGATGCGTACGATCGTCAAACTTTCCGCGACATAGACACTCCCGTCAGGACCGACAGCAATGCCGCGCGGCCCGATATTGGCCTGAAGCGCCGGAATGTTGTCAGCCGAGGAAGTACCACCGCCCGCGATCGTCGTGATGATCCCATCCAAGCTCACGCGACGCACACGGGAGTGACCACAGTCGGAGATGTAGAGCACGCCATCGGGCGCAAACGCGAGACCGCAGATACTGCCGAGATTCGCGGCACCGACCGGGCCGCCATCGCCAAGGGGCGCTGTGCCCGCCGTTCCTCCGCCGACCGTCTGGAGAACTCCGTTTACGATCTTTCGAAGCAGGTCGCTCTTGCCGTTGGATTGAGCGTCGCTGAAATACACGGTGCCGTCCGGCGCCACCGCCAACACGAAAGGATTCATGTCACTGCCGGCTGCCGGCGCACCGTCCGGCGTGAAGGAGATCTGGCCCGAACCGCCGACGAGCGAAAGCGCTCCGTTGGCATCGACGTAGCCGATCGTGCTGAAACCGTTGTCGACGAAGTAGAAGCTGCCATCGGGAAGCGGCGCGATGGATGTGGGAAAGCTGAGGCCTACCTGTGTTGCGATGCCGGCGGCGAACTTACTCGCAAATGCCCCGTTACCCGCAGCACGATAGAGACCGGCCTCACCGTTGCGCGCGGCGTCGCTTCCGCGTTGGACCGTTCCGTCGTAAAGCATGCGGGCGACCGTGTCATAAGCGCGCTGAGCGCTGAAACTCCAGCCGCCGAAACCCTCCCCGACCGCGGACACGCGGCCCAGGACGATCCCCTCGGATTGCTGGAAAGAGATCGTCCCACCTGGCCGGTCTGCGTCCACCAGGACATTGGTTCCGGCAGGAGGCATGTCGAATGCCGGAATCGTCGTCTGGGGCGGACGGTATCGCGCTGGATAGACATAGGTGATGCTGACATCAGCGACACGGCCGCCTTCGACCAGGCGTCCATACGCATCCAGGCCATCCCACGTGAACGTGAGCGTCTGATTCGGGATCGGCGCCATCGATTGGACCAACGTGCGACCCGCGATCGAGATCTGCACGGTGACCGATTGCAGCGACGACGGCAGAGACGCGCCGGTGACCGGCACGGTCATCTGGTACTGGACTCGATCTGTCCGGCCGCTGTCGTAGTCGAGCGAGTAGGGTGTTCCGGTGATCGGGATCGACTCAGCGAGGCGCTGATTCTCGACGTCGATGATCGAGCCCTTCTTCTGGCAGGGAACGCACACTGTCGGCTGCACGTCAGGAGGCGGCAGTTGCGGAACGATCGCATCCGCGGGCGGTCCGTACGGCCAGTTCGCGTCAAATGGCGTGAAGTGATTCACCTGCACCCGCCAGAGCGTCTGACCTGCCGTGTAGAGCGTCGCGAGCTGCGCAAGTTCGTCGGCGCTGAGGCCCGGCGCGTTGTCGGCGACCCCATCACCGTCGCTGTCGATAGTGGCAGTGCCGTTCGCGACGGTGAGGATCTTGATGACGACGCCGTTGGCGAGCGGGAGCCACTTCAACTGGCTGCGATCGAAGTAGCCGAGGGGGACGACAGTGCCGACCGGGAAGTTGATGAAGTTGTCGATGTAGACCGGGAGCGGGTTCGAGAACGTCACGCCCGGCGCTTCGTCGACCGAGAGCTCGACGCAGTATGTGTAGCCGCTGTTCGCGGGCAGCAGCGCAGGCATCGCTTTCGGGCCGTTCACGCCGACGGTGAATTCTGTGGCGCGGACGTTGAGGGTTGACGCGGGAGTCGTCGTGCCATCGGTGTTCGTGAGCGTGGCGGTGGTTCCCGCGGGGAAGAGGATCGTGGCCCGGCGGGTGCCGCTGCTGTCCGTGACAAGCGATCCCTGCGCGACCTGCATGGCTGCAGCGCCGGCGGTGATCGCGGTGACTGCGCCGTCGTAGGCGACGAGCAGCACGTCGTCGGCCGGCTTCTGCTGGTTCCACTTCGTGGTGACCATGCGGTCGGAAGAGATGTAGCCGGCCTTCGTGAACGTGAGGTGGAGCGGCCCGCCGCCGTTCCAGACGAAGTCGTAGCGGCCGTCCGCGCGCGTCACGGTCTGGCCGAATTCGGGATGCTGCGCCGTCGCGACCACGACGCCGGAAAGCGGTGCGCCGGAGACGTCGAGCACGCGGCCGGAGACGACCGCCGCACGCTTGTCGGCGATGGCGTTGGGCGCGACGCCGGTCT
>JACZCU010034117.1_pt1 | contig 20212 bp, 11 predicted proteins | sample 8641851 | NCBI WGS metagenome assembly JACZCU01 (sample SAMN15324605, study PRJNA640507) | soil metagenome | isolation source: monocropping sugarcane control | place: China: Luxin town, Laibin City, Guangxi Province | collected 2019-07-25 | depth 10cm m | reverse complement strand
CTCTGCTCTGCTGGCAGAACCTGGTTCAAACACGTGCTCATGAGGCGGTCGAGATCGATGCTTCCTGCACCCAGAAGGAGGTGTTCGTCCCGTTCCTCACCCTCCTTTTTTACTTTTCTTCGAAGACTTTTTGCCCAAAATGTGCTATGCTACAAGGATAAAGTTACACAGGAGAGTCTGGAGTCTCACAACGTTCCCCAGACCCTCCCAATCAACGTGGACCCGCCTGGAGCACCATACAGTCCCCCGGACTGCGTCCAACACCTCTCAGTATAGCGGGAGTGCCTGTGGAAGTCAGTTGCCAGCAGGTGCCATGTTTGTTCCCTGTTGGTTCGCATTCCTGGTTGGGTGCCGCCGGGTCACGAGGAAGGCAAGGAGCACGCCATGCCGCGGCACTCCTATCGTGATAGCGACTACGCCTATGGGCAGCTTATGCTCAAGCTGCGCAACCGCATTGGCCTGACGCAAGCCAGTTTGGCCGCTCTGCTGGGGGTCTCCCGCCGTGCGGTCGGCAAGTGGGAGGCAGGCAGTAACTATCCCCAAGCCCCCCATCTGCAGCACTTTCTTGAGCTGTGTATGCAACATCACGTTTTCACACCCGAGCGGGAGGAAGAGGAGATCCGGGCGGTGTGGAAAACGGCGCATCAACGGGTTCTGCTTGATGAGGCTTGGCTCGCGGCCGTGCTGACCCAGCCCTCTGCTCCAACGGTCTCACTGCCGAGCGCTCCTCCTCCAGGCAGCCCATCGGCAGCGCAGCCAGCAGTCGGTCCGCTGTCGGATGAGCGAGTGGCAAGCAGAGACCTTTCTGCCAGTAGTCCACGCATTGATTGGGTCGGAGCGTTGGATGTGAGCCGCTTCACGGGTCGTGAGGGAGAACTGGCTGAACTGATCCAATGGATTGCCCAAGAGCGGTGCCGGCTCGTGGCCGTCCTGGGGATGGGCGGCATCGGCAAGAGCGCGCTGGTCTCGCTGCTGGGCAAGCACCTGGCCCCCCACTTCGACGGCGTGCTCTGGCGCTCCCTGCGGGATGCCCCCTCCTGTGAGGAGTTGGTCGCCGACTGCCTCACCTTCTGCTCGGACACCCCACCGGCCGAGTTCTCATCCTCGCTGGAACAGCGCATCAACCAGTTGATCGGGCGCCTGCAAGAACGGCGCTGCCTGCTCGTGCTGGACAATCTGGAGACGCTCCTGGAGGTGGATGACCCGGAGGGCGCTTACCGCCCCGGCTACCAGGGCTACGGGCGCCTGATTGAGCGGCTGGGGGAATCGACCCACCAGAGCTGTGTGGTGTTGACCAGCCGCGAGAAACCGCGCGAGATCGAGGCCCTGGAAGGGCTAAGCGGGCCGGTCCGTTCCCTGCGCCTGGTGGGCCTCTCTCAAGAGGCAGCACGCTCCCTATTGGAAGACAAGAACCTGCGTGGGGCACCCTCCGCCTGGCGAGAACTCATCGCCACCTACGCGGGCAATCCGCTCGCGCTCAAGATCGTGGGGCAGGCCATTGTGGATCTCTTTGCCGGCGAGATCGTCCCGTTCCTGCACTCGGGGGAGCTGATCTTCAATGGCATCCGCGTGGTCCTGCGCCAGCAGGTGACCCGCCTGACGCCGCTGGAGCAGACGCTGCTCACCTGGCTGGCGGTGGTCCGCGAGTGGACCTCGCTCGAGACTCTGCTCTCCCTGCTAGTCCCCAGACCAACGCGCGGACGGGTGCTGGAGGCGTTGGAAGCGCTCTGGCGACGGTCCTTGATCGAGCGGGGAGCGGGAGGCGCTTTTACACTGCAATCGGTGGTGATGGAGTACCTCACTGATACCCTTCTCGATCACCTGAGCGGGGAGATCGTTACTCAGACAATGGGCCACCTGCACCGCTATGCCCTGGAGCAGGCGCAAGCCAAAGACTACGTGCGAGAGACCCAGGTACGTTTACTGGTGCAACCCCTCGTGGAGCGCCTGCGAGCCGAGCTCGGCTCGGACGCCAGGGTCGAGGAGCAGTGCCTTTCGCTGCTCAGGCACATGCGCACGGAAGATGGCAACAGCCAGGGCTATGGCCCGGCCAATGTGATCAGTCTGCTCAAAGCGCTGCGGGGCGACCTGCGCGGCCTGGACCTCTGCCGGCTCGCCTTTCGGGGAGCGTACCTGCAAGGGGTCGACATGCAAGACGCGACGCTTGCCGGGGCCGTGATGTGTGAGTGCGTCTTTACGGAGACCTTCGATGCCATCACCGCAGTGGCCATTAGTAAGAGCGGGCAGTCCTGGGCGGCCCTCAGCAGGCGGGGAGAAATGCGTGTGTGGCGGGAGGAAGGCAAGCTCCTGCACCGGGCCTGGCAGGCTCATACCAACATGACGTTAGCCCTCGCCTTGAGCCCGGATGAACACACGCTCGCCAGTGGAAGCGAAGATGGCAGTGTCCGGCTCTGGGACGTCGAGAGTGGTGCCTTGCTCTGGTCGGGCTGGCACACAAAGGACACATGGTGCCTGGCTTTTTCCCCCGATGGAAGCCTGCTCGCCAGTGGAAGCGAAGATGGCAGCGTCCGGCTCTGGGAGGCTTCGCTGGGCACGCCTTTGGAGGACATCCCGCATCCCGGTGCGGTCTTCTCACTGGCCTGGAGTCCGGATGGACGCCTGCTCGCCAGTGGCGACGTCGCGGGCACGACCCGGCTCTGGGAGAGGCAGCAGACCGGACCGGCTCGCTGCGTCGAGATCCTCTCCGGGCATACCACCCTGGTGCGCGGCCTGGCCTTTGCCCCCGACGGGAGCCGACTCGCCAGCGCGAGCTGGGAGAGCACCGTCAAGCTGTGGCAACTCGCCAGCGGACGTTGTCTGCAGACGCTGGTAGGGCATACCGAGCGGGTGCAAGCCCTGGCCTGGAGTCCAGACGGAGGCACGTTGGCCAGTGGCGGTTGGGACCACACGATCCGGCTGTGGGATGGTCAGGATGGCACATTGCGGGCGGTGCTGCACGGACATCGCGGCAATGTCCAGAGCCTGGCCTTCACCCCCGAGAGCCGCGACCTGCTCAGTGGCAGTGACGATGGCACCTTGCGGCTGTGGGAGGTCAAACATGCGCAGTGCGTGCGGGTGATGCAGGGCTTCATGGCCTCCATCTACGACCTCGACTGGAGTCCAGACGGCAGGCACTTGGTCAGTGGCGGCACGGATTCGCTGGTCACCATCTGGGACGTGGCCGGAAGAGGAGGAGGGACGCTACGAGGCGCGTTGCGCGGCCATCGCTGGGACGTCTACGGCGTGGGATGGAGTCCTGATGGGAACAGACTGGCCAGTTCCGGGTTGGATCATACCATCCGGCTCTGGGACCCAACCGTGGGCTCCTGTCTCCAGATCATGGGGGACGCCGACTCCGCTGACACCCTCTTCTTTGGCCTGGCGTGGAGTCCAGACGGAAAGCTGCTGGCCTGCGGCACGTATCAGCGTGGCGTGCAGGTGTGGGACATGTCAACCCGCACCCTGCGGTGGGCAGATCGTGCGTACGGGACCTTGCTCCGGCACGTGGCCTGGAGCCCCGATGGCACGCGGGTGGCCGGCGGGGGTAATGATGGCTCCGTCTCTCTGTGGGAGGCGACCGATGGCACGCTGCAGCGGCAGCTGGCGGGACATCATGGAGCTGTCATGAGTGTGGCCTGGAGCCCCGATGGGCGGCGGCTGGCCTCTGGTGGCAGCGGCAGAGAGGGTGCAGAACTCTTCGTGTGGGATGCGGACAGTGGGCAGCCGGTGCATGCCTTTGAAGGGCATCCGGGGGTGGTCTCTGCGCTGAGCTGGGTTCCCGGTGGGGAGGTGGTGGTTAGTGGAGGCAGTGACGGCAGGCTTCGTTGGTGGGATCTGCAGAGCGCGGGGGGCTTGGAGTGCGTCCGAGTGCAAGAGGCGCATCAGGGCACGGTGCAAGCGCTCAAGGTGGGCCCCGATGGGAGTATGCTGGCCAGTTGCGGGGATGACGGGGCCATCCAGCTCTGGGATCTTAAGAGTGGCTCGCCATTATACACGCTGCGGCGGGATCGGCTCTACGAGCGACTCACTATCACGGGCATTCGCGGTCTCACCGAGGCACAAAAGGCGTCGCTACTTGCCCTAGGAGCGTTCGAGGAAACGGGCGTCCGCGCCCAACGTCGTGAAGAGGCGTTTGCCACCCTCGGGTCGGAGGGAAGGTCCATGACGCCCGAACACGCTCTCGCAGCACTGCAACGAGCGGAGATGTCTCAGCAGGGGCGTGCAGCCAAGCCATCAGCACCCTCAACCTACCTGGCTGGACTGACAGAACGTGAGGTCGAAGTCCTGCGCTTAGTAGCAAAGGGATTAACGATCGCCCAGGTCGCCGCACAACTTCGTATTCGTTTCCATACGGCCAATGCCCACGTGCGTTCCATCTACAAGAAGCTGGGAGTCACCTCACGCAGTGCCGCAGTTCGTTATGCTTTTGAGCATCACCTCTCCTGAAAAGAAGATCACCTCTCCGAGCCAATTGAACCATCTTCCCCACCCCGACAGCACTGTCCATCACATGAACGTGCTAGACACTGGGTTTCAGGTTACTCATGACGAGACGGCAAATCGTATGTTCAATAGCATGTTCATGTGATGCGTCTGCCTGTTGTATTGGCTACGTGTATCAACGCCTGTGCAATATTGTTTCAACCGGGTCTTGTGCCAACCTTATTGACTCCACAGCTTCAGCGGGAGATGATAGGCCACTCCCCTCCTGGTACCTCCCCTTGAAGCTGTGTACTTGGCTCTCTGATGCATGAAGGTGCTCACTTGTGTGTCCCTCAACTGGGTGACTCTTCTCTGAGCAGGAACCCTGAACAGTTACTGTTCATTCCAGGGTGGAACGCGGCCCTGTGCAGCGAGCATTGAATCATATTCAGGTTGGGTAAAAAGGGCATGCAATTGGCGTCGGCGCACCCCCATGTTCCCGCCATCGTAGAGCGGGAAAACGAGCGCATCTCGCAGCAAGCGCTCCAATGGTGTCTTCTTCGTGTAACTTTCTACGCCGACCAGGCGCATCGCATCGTAGACGACCTGCACCGCGAGTTCCGAACAATAGACCTTGGCCATAATCGCCAGCTCTTCCCCGTGTCCACCCGTTTGCTCGAGGTAATGGCATGCCTTCCAGGTCAGGTAGCGCGCTGCCTCAATCCGCATCTTGATGTCAGAGAGCATGTAGCCAACATTCTGATGCTCAATGATCGGTGCTGAACCCAGGCGCCGCTCAGCTTTCGCAAAGTCAAGGGCGTAGTCAAAGGCAGCGCGCATCACGCCAACGCAGGCCGCCCCGATGAGCGCAGCCGTCCAGGAGAACGCGCCCGACACGATCTCTAGACCCTGGCCCGGACGACCAATGAGATGGTTCGCTGGAACCCGGACCTCCTCAAAGTGGATCCGCGGAGTCATCACCCCACGATTCCCTAGCTTGTCGTAGACATCGATGACCTGCACGCCGGCGGCGTCTCCCGGTACCATCACCACTGTCAGCGATTCGCGTGCTCCTTTGGTCGGGTCGGTCCGGCAGACGACGGAGTACAGATGGGCCCCTTTGCCATGCCAGCCAGAACCATTGGTGGTGTAGTGTTTTTGCCCGGTGACCACCCATGCATCCCCATCGCTACCGGCGAAGGTCTGCACCCCCGCTTCCGCATCAGCGGAATCGAAATTGGCACCACCACCCACCTCAGTAAAGGCGAATGCAGCGAGCAATTCCCCATCCGCGTCATCAACGAAGGGTTGGAGGAACAGCTTGCGTTGGGCTGCATCACCGAATTGAATGACGGGCCGGAGTCCCACTCCACTGGCCAGCAGCGTCGTGAGGACATTGACATCCACGCGTGCCAATTCCTCGCCAGCAAGGGCAAAATCAACCAGTCCGAAGCCCAGGCCTCCATCGGCCACGGGAATGAACGACTTCGTGAACCCGGCTCTGGCCATTTCGCGGAACGCCGCGCGCGTGAAATAAAACGCCTCAGTTGGATCAGCAATCGCATCAATTTGCGCTGAAAGAGGAGCTAATACTCCCTCGGCAAAGGCGTGGGCATCGTCCTGGAGTGTGCGTTGTTCTGGGCTAAGTGTGAAGTCAATTGGCATGTGAGTTTCCTTTCTCTCAGTCTGCTACCACAGAGCAGCAGCAGCAACAAACAGGACTCTGAAACAACTCAGTTTGGAGAAAAGCAGCATTACGAAGCCAACAGAGAGAGTGACCGGGAGACTACTCCTAGTATATGAGGCTGAACGGTATCGGTCAAGATGAATTTTTTCAACACCAGACACAAGTGTACCCGATGTGACGAAGTATATCAGCGTCAATCAGGTGGCATTTTTCTTCCCTCCCCTCTCACCTGGTGCTTTGCGTGTGATGCCAGGCCACTCTTCCAGGTTGGCTTCTGTCAAAAGGCTGCTCAAAATAAGCAGGCAGGAGATAGCCGTATTAGTATACTAAACGGGCATCCACTTTTTTCGGAGTTGGTCTGGAATCGCTTACTTTTTTCGGAGTTAGCGTGGAATATTTCAGAGTTTTCCAAGGCCTTTTTAGTCTCTTCGAGCTCATTTCATTTCGGAGATATGCTGGAATTCTCAACCTGTTTGTGTGTCCTTTTACCCATGGTATTGCAGATTCTGCAAAACTATGCTTCCATATTTTGTGAACAAAAATATATTCAACTATTTTAACATTTTCATCTTGCAGCCGTCCGCTCTTCATGTGGCTTTTGCTGCTGGGCATTTTCGACGTCTACCTCTTTGCCTGGTTGCTGTAGGCTACGAAAGGGCGCAGGTGGCGCAGGAAATGTGCCTTGAGGTTGTCAGCAAAGGCTTCAGGATGGGTATGCAGGATCTCCATCAACCGGTCATAGAAACGCTTGCGCCCACCAGGGTCTTGCGCCGTCAAGACCGAGCCAAAGGTGACATGTAATATCTGGCGAGCATCAAAGTGGTCAAGCAGCAGGGGAACTGCCATCTCTGGTATGTTCGCGGGAGGAGGGGCGTAATGAAGCTCGGCTGAGACATGATAGCTGGCGCGATCTGTTGCATACCGCTCGAGCGAGAAGGCATAGATGTCACGCAGGAGATCGGGGTGTACCTGAGCGACCGTGCGCAGCGCTTCGAGGTAGCTGGTGCCGGCCGTCTTCAGATGCACACTTCCCCGGGTCTCCCGCGCCGCGATTTCGTAGATGCTGAATTTATCCGACCCCGAGTGCAGGCTCAGCTTATATGGCCCCAGGGTGCGCGCAATAGCTGCATGGATGGCAATGTCTACTGTGAATGCGGCGAGATCACCAATGTAGTCCACCCCCTTCTCGAAGCGCCCGATGTAACGCGGGGCGAGGCTCACCCACCGAACTCCGAGCCGCTGCAACTCGCTTGCGCAATACAGGTGTTCGGCGGGGGTGGTGGGTGTCTCCGTCTCGTCTACTGAGATCTCGACCTCCCACGCGCGCCCGGAGGCAACGGTAGCCAGATGACGATAAAGCCGGGCGACGTGAGCAATAGCGCGCCCATACTTGACGCTGGCACGCACGAGGGTTTCACCATCGAACTGGAGAACCCGTCCCTCTACTTGCCGGGGAGCCAGATAGCGTGCCAACAGGTCATCCGGGGAATCTTCCAGCATGGGCCAGGGGAGCGCATCGAACGTGTGATAGAGCGCGGCAAGAGGCGCTGTATCTGCCGTGTTCTCGACATGCTCCCCCGGATCAAAGGTATAGAAGGTGTAGCCAGCAGCCACGCAACGATCAATATCGTCGGTGGTCTTCAGGTGGTCTGCATCAGCAGCAAAGCCAGAACGCCAGCCCTCGCCAAAGACACCCCACATAGCATCATCGAACACCTGCTGCGGGCTGCGTCCGGTGCGGGCCATTTCGCGAATTGATTGCTGCGCAGGAATGGGAGCGATATGCCCGCCTGCTTCCCTGAGCGCACGCAGATGCCCCGGGGTGGCTATGCCGAGACGATCCCCAAAGCCGGCGCTTGTTCCCAGTCCCAAGGTGACTGGATTTAGCCAGGGAAGTTGGCTGCGCAGTGTCCTGGCATTGTGACTATCGAGTGGCCCGACCAGCAGCGTCTGGGCGCCGACCGCGCTGGCCTCTCCTATGAATTGTTCTAACCACCTGGACGCGGGTGGTGCAAGGATGACCAGTTGGCGTTGTCCCGGCTCTGGCTCAGCGAGCGCGTAGGTCAGCTCCCCCTGCTGGGTGATTGTGGAGGGGGAGACGCTCAACTCAGTGAAAATCTGGTGCGCTCCGTCGCTCAGTTGCATCTCCGTGTCGTCTCCTTATTGTTGAGGGAAATATTGTAGGGACGCGATTGATCGCGTCCGTGTCACGCGCCCTCTGGACGGACGCGATTGATCGCGTCCCTACAAATGCTACACTAATCCCCAGTTGTTTCGTGGTTATTCAGATACTGATCAGGCCCTTGATCATGACGCTCGTCGCGCCGCTCCACTGTGGAAAGGCATCGGCCGCCGTTTCGAGCGTGGCACGGTCAGTAATCCAGGGAGCCAGATTGAACTCGTCCGCTTGCAGCGTAGTGATGATGCGGTCAAAATCGGCGGCCAAGGCATTTCGGCTGGCGAGCAATGTTACTTCACGACGGTGAAACAGTGGGTCAGCGAAGGTAATATTCTCCTGGGATAGTCCTACAAAGATGACTCGTCCCCCGTAGCCCACATAGGTGAAGGCGGCTTGCATCGATTGAGCATTCCCAGTGGCATCGAAGATCGCGGTGGGGAAATCATCGCCCAGGAGGCGCTTAAGGGACTCGACCACTGGCTCATGTCCATCGATGCACGTGACCGCAGGCCACAGGCTCTGGCAAAAAGCGAGCCGTTGCTGGCTGATGTCTGTCACGATCACCCGGGCGCCCATCAAGAGCGCAAATTGTGTGACGGCCAGCCCGATAGGGCCAACCCCGACCACAAGTACTCGCTCCTCTTTAGAAAGCTCTGCTCCTGCGACTGCATGGGCGCCGATGGCAAGCGGCTCGACCAGGGCCAACTGCTCAAAGGTGAGTGTCCTGGCAGGATGCAAGGAGGCAACGGGCAGCACCGCAAATTCGCGCAATCCCCCATCAACATGGACCCCGAAAACCTGTAGATAAACGCAGCAATTCGGCTTGCCTCGCAGGCAGGCCGGACAGGAACCGCAGGAGAGATAGGGGCGTACTGCGCAGTGATCGCCTTTCTCAAGATGGCGCACGTCTGCTCCAACAGCTACTATTTCGACACCAAGTTCATGACCAAGAATCCTGGGATACGTAAAGAAGGGCTGATTGCCATGAAAGGCGTGGTAGTCAGTCCCGCAGATGCCTACCTGTCTGATGCGAATCAGTGCCTCTGCCGGTCCAGGCAGGGGAGGATCAGAAAGAGAAACCATGTGTATCTTACCAGGAGCATCAAGGCTAAGCGCACGCATCGGTGGTCCCTTTCTTTTTGGACGCAAAAAGCTCACACTCCTCGGATGCCATCTGGGAGCTTGATAAAGTGAGTACAAATAGGAACAAGTCCTGTCCTGGATGAGCGTTACTCATGATACGAGTCGTTCCGTTTTACGCCGTAATTTTGAGTACGCCCGCATGCTCACAGGGCTTGTCCACAGGCAGTTCCACCCGTAAACCAGCCGCATCACGCACCCAGGAGAGCGGCTTGTTTGCCCCTAACAATTCCACTTTTACGATCGAAGCCGGGTACAGACCCGTCTGCTCAGCCAGCGACGTGATGACCACGCTGCCGTTTTTCGGCCAGGCCAGGAAGGTAGCATAGAGCGTTTCACCTCTCGTCGTAAAGCGAATATCTTGGCTGGTATAATCCGGCTTCTGCGCGTCGGTAAGGCTGCCGCTGGCTACCTGGGTGGGGCCCTCGCCAAACACTTTCCACGGCCTGCTCGCGTAGATGGCCTCGCCATTGACTGCCAGCCAGCGCCCAACGGAGCGCAGCATCTCGGCGTCCTGCTCAGGAATGGTGCCATCGGCGCGCGGCCCAATGTTTAACAGGAGCGCGCCATTCTTGCTGACAATGTCCACCAGATCTCCGATCAACTCCGGCACGGTTTTGTAGTCCGGGGAGGCCACGTGACACCAGGAATTGCGCAACATGCTGGTATCAGATTGCCAGAAGCGTGGGAGAATCTCACTCAGACGCCCGCGCTCGATGTCATACACAGCTGAGCCTTCGGCAAAGGAGTGCCGATCCTTGAAATCGCCCTGTTTATAATTGATGACCACTCCCTGGTTCCATGCTGCGGCCCGGTTATAGTAGTACGCAGCGAAGCGCGACAGATAAGGCTGAAAGGCGGGCTGCTCAATCCACCAGTCGAAGTAGACCAGCTGTGGCTGATACTGCTCGACCAGCTCGCATAAACGGGCCATCCAGTCATCCAGAAAGGCGGTATCCGGGGGATGATTTTCGGGGTCGATCTGGGCTGGCCCATAGAAATCTGCGTAGCGCGGGTCTTGCACATCAGAAGGAATGTCCTTGCCACCATTGAAAAACCACCAGTGCTCAGCCCGATGATACGAAAGCCCGAAGGTCAAACCCTGGTGCCTGGTCGCCGCAGCGAGTTCGCCAAGCACATCGCGCTGCGGCCCCATCTTGACCGCGTTCCAGCGCGTGAAGGAACAATCGTACATGGCAAAGCCGTCGTGATGTTCGGCGACTGGCACGACATAATTCGCTCCTGCCTGTTTAAACAGGGTCGCCCAGGCGTCGGGATCAAAGTGTTCCGCCTTGAACAGGGGCAGTAAATCTTTATAGCCAAAGGTCGTCTGGGGGCCATACGTTTGCAGATGGTGTTTGTACGCAACCGAGTCCTTGAGGTACATGTTGCGTGGGTACCACTCGTTGTGGAACGCAGGCGCTGCGTAGAGGCCCCAATGGATAAAAATGCCAAACTTCCCATCTTCATACCATGTGGGAACCGCATAGCCCTTAAGCGACTCCCAGGTCTGAGCGAAGGGGCCGGAGGCAATGACGCGCTGTATGGTCTGTTCTAGATCTTCGGTGTTCATCGCGCTCACCCCTTCACCGCGCCAGAGGACAGGCCGGAGAGGATCCAGCGCTGGGCGACGACGTAGATGAGAATGACGGGCAGGATCGTGAGCACGACATCCGCGGAGATGAAGGCCCAGTTCGATTCGTACTGGCCGAAGAAGTTGTAGACCGAAAGCGTCATCGGCCAGTTGTCACTATTGCCCAGGAGGTACAGCGGCGTCTGGAACTCGTTCCAGACGTTGAGGATGTTGAGGACCCCGCAGGTCACCAGCACCGGCGTCAACATCGGCAGGATGATCGAAAAGAAGGCCCGCATCGGCGAGCAGCCGTCAATGAAGGCCGCTTCATCGAGGTCCCTGGGCACCGAGTCGACGAACGCGTAGATCAGGAAGACGTCGAACGGGATCTGCGTCGCCGCGTAGACCAGGATGATCCCAATCTGGGTGTCGATCAGATGCGTCACCTGCATCACCTTGGTGAGCGTGACATAGTTCGTCGGAACGGCGATGCCCATGATGAGAATCAAGTAGATGATCTCGTGGCGGCGACTCCGGTGGCGAGCCAGCACGTAGGCCGCAAGAGCGGCCAGGAGAACGGCGAGGATCGTCGATCCGAACGAGTACAGGACGCTGTTGGAGAAAGCCGTCACCAGGTTGCCCTGGTCGATGACGGCGCGGAAGTTGCCCCACTGCGGGGCGAGCGGAGGTTGGGCGTTCATGGAGCTCGCGTCAGTCACTGTCTTCAGTGAGTTCGCGAAGACGAGGTAGATCGGCGCGAGGGCGATCAGCCCGGCACCGCTGGCTAGCAGGTTGTTGACGGTGGCTCGGATCGAGCGTAATGGCCTGTTCATCAGTAGGCAACCTCCGGTCGGCGCATGACCCGAAGGACCACGTAGCCGACTGCGAGCATCACGATCAAGAACACGGTGGAAAGGGCAGTGGCAACGCCCCACTGGCCGAGCGAGAACGCATTGAAGATCGCGGTGTAGACCGTGTCAGTCGCGTAGCCGGGTCCCCCGTTGGTCAGGACGTAGACGATATCGAACACGCGCAGAGCGTACAGGAGGTTGAGCACGGTCGTCACGGCGAGCACTGGCCTGAGCAACGGCAGGGTAATGTAGCGGAAAGCCTGCCAGCCCGAAGCGCCGTCGATCTTCGCCGATTCGTAGTAGTCGCGCGGAATCGCCAGGAGACCGGCGATGAGGATCACCATGATGTAGCCAACGCCCTTCCAGGTGTCGACGCCGATCACACTCCAGAGGGCGAACGAGACGTTGGTGAGCCATTGCTGAGCCAGGCCGCCAAGTCCCACCAACCGGAGCGTCGAGTTGAGCAGGCCCACATCGGGATCGAGGATCGACTTGAATACGATGCCGACGGCCACCATCGGGAGCAAGGCCGGCAAGTAGATGAGCGCTCGATACAGGTAGGCCAGCCGCCGGACGCCGCTCGTGAGGAGCACGGCGAGTGCGAGTGCTAAGATGGTCTTGAGGATAATCGTCGCGATGGTGAAGATCACCGTATTCACTATCGCGCCCACATATTCCGAGTTCGGTTGGAAAATGGTCGCGAAGTTGGCGAGGCCTACCCAGTGGAGGTCAGTCGAGTAGGCACTCCAGTCTGTGAACGAGTAGCCGAGGCCCACCAGGCTGGGCAGCAGAACGAACACGCCATACAGAAGGAGTGCCCCACCGGCGAACCACGTTGGATAGTTGTTTCTCAGCCGAGAGTAGCGGCCCGGGCGGGGTGATCTGCCGGGTGGGGTGAGATCCCGCCCCGGCCGCACTGAGGTGTCACGGGCCACTTCGGTCGATCTCTTCATATCTGCTGTCCTGCTTGCTCGCGAGACCGGTCGGCCATCACCCCGGCCGGTCTCGCAGAATGCTCGTCGGTCAAGCGATGGCTACGACTGCCAGGCTGGGTCATGAGCGGCCTGCGCCTCCTGCGTCCGCCGCATGTCGGTGTTCGTCAACACCTGGTGGGGCGTCTCCTGGCGTGTGAACATGGCGGATATGTCCTTGCCGATATCGATCCACTGCGGGTTCACGTAGTTGACGCCGTCCTGAAGGACGAGGGTCGTCGCAGCCTGGTACTGGTTGAGGAACGCCTGCTGTTCCTGCGTCCACTTGGCCTTGACACCGGTGAAGTCTACCGTCTCCGAAAGGGTATCGTGGTCGACGTAATACTGCAGGTTATCCGGTTGCGCGAGGAAGTCGAGGTACTGCTCGGCCTGCGCGATGTGCGACCCCTTCGAGTAGATGAAATTGGTCGGGGCCGCCGGGTGCGTCGGGAGCAACTGGTTGTCGAGGATCGGGAGGGGGAAGAAGCCGAAGCTCGACGCCTGGACGTTCGGGTAGGCGGCATTGATGGCCTCCGGTTCGGTAAGACCATTGATCGTCATCGCGAACTTCCCGCTGGCCATCTCCTTTTCAGTGTTGGCGAACTGGTTGGACAACGCGCTGGTGCCGAAGTACCCCTTCTGGTACAGCTCGTCAATCTGGGTCATGGCCGTGTTGGCGGCCGGGTCGCCGGCGAGGGTCGCCTGGTTGGCGTTGAGCTTGGCGTAGAAGCCAGGCTCGAGCTGCTCCATCCGGGCGCCGATCTCGGGGAACCACAGGACGTGATGCCATCCGTCACTGATCGGCTCGTAGATCGGGGTGATGCTGGCGGCCTTGATCTTGGCGCAATCGGCCACAAAATCGTTGTACGTCGCCGGAACGCTGGTGATCCCCGCCTTCTGGAAGATGTCCTTATTGTAGACGATGACCCAATAACCGCTGTAGATGTCCCAGATTTCCTGGCCATACACCCTGCCGTTGACGGTCGCCTGTGAAACAGCGGCCGGATCTTCCCGCTTCACCCACTCCTGGTTCGAGAGGTCGACGGCGTTCGCCTCAACATTGTAGTTGACCTTCAGGTCGGACACGCCGCTCTGACCGCCGAAGATGTCCGACCCCTGGCCCGAGTTGAGCCTGGTTTTGAGGACCTGGAAGTAGTTGGCGGCCGGGATGATCTGGTATTGGATGTGGATGCCAGTCTGGGCCTCGAACTTCTTGGCGAGATCCATCTCTGGTTGATGGACCCAGCCTACGCTCTCAAGCACCGTCAGGGTGATTTTGGGTGAAGATCCGCTGCCGGGCGAAGATCCGCCGCAGCCAGCGAGCACCAGGGACAAGAGCGAAAAGAGCGCGAACAGAAGCGCGATCGTCATGCGCTTCTGTTCGCGCAGGGGTGTGCGAAAGAGGCGTTGCATTGTAGAAACTCCTATTGCGCGATGAAATACCAGGTGCATGAGTAACCTCCTGCCTCCTTCATGGAGGAAGTACCTCTTGATTAATGAACAGCGAAAACATCGTCTGTTCTACGAAATAACTCCGAAGGACTCCTGATGTCCATCAGTATGGATGACATGTCATACGTGGAACAACGTACCTCCTTCCATAAACGGCCCGGCGACAAGCCGGGATAGAGAAAACCTCTGCTCTTTCTTATTTTATGCGAAACGTTTCGCATGGTTTATAGTGATGAGTATAGCCAAAGTGAAGCAGAAAGTCAAGGCTTGACAACCAAAATAGAAAAGCTTTACAATACTCGAAGAGAAACGTTTCGCTTTCGATTTCGCCAGCTTTGACACAAAGAAGGAAGTCGTCCAGTGGGTATTACTATCGTTGATGTCGCTAAGCGAGCAGGAGTCACGGTCAGCACGGTTTCCTATACCCTCAGTGGAAAACGGCCCGTCTCCGAGCAGGCTCGGGCCAGGGTCTTACAGGCCATTGAAGAGTTGAATTACCAGCCACATGCCTTGGGACAGGCCCTGCGCAGTAAGCGCACGCATACCATCGGCATCCTCTACCCTGCCGCTGCCGTCGGTCTTTCTTCTTTACAGTTAGAGTTTATCGAAGGCGCTTCCATCGTGACGACGGAACGCAACTATGGGCTCTTCCTCTGGTCAGGTCAGGATCAAGATCAGGGCATGTTGCAAATGATGAAGCGAGGCTTCATTGAAGGAGTGATCCTGATGGAGATCCGTATGAAGGACCCGCGTATTATCATCATGAAAGAACGAGGTTACCCTTTCGTTATGATTGGTCATGGTCCCGACAATTCCCCGGAAAACGATGGCACGAGTTTTGTCGATCTGGATTTTCCCGCGGCCTTACGGACCAGCGTTGAGCACTTGGCGGGACTCGGGCATCAAGAAATTGCTTTTCTGAACATTGGTCCGGCGATGAGCCAGGGAGCGGCCTACGCAATCCGTTCCACGCAAAGCTTTGAACAGAGCATTGCCCGGCTCGGTTTGCGCGGGCAGACCTATCCCTGTCCGCCCGATACTCAGAAAGGCTATGAGCTGGTGCGCAGCATTCTGGAGGAAAGGCCCGCACTCACCGCCATCATCACCATCAATTCCTGGGTGGTCGGCAGTATTGTGCGGGCGGTTCAGGAGCGCGGCCTGCGCATTCCTGAGGATTTTTCTCTGGTAACGATGCTCCCCTCGCACCTGGCCGAAATGATGCACCCGGCAATGACCTCCATCGATTTTCCCTATCATGACCTGGGACGACTTGCCGCGGAGATTCTCATTCGACGACTCGATGAGCCCCGTGCCCTTCCGACCCAGACCTTACTGCAAGTTCCTTTAAGCATTCGGCAAAGTACCGGTCCTTACAGGCCACGAGGGTAAGTGCCCTCTCAGGTTTGTCGAAACCGCTACTCGTCCATTCACTCAGAAGGGGAACGCATAATGCGTATTTGCGGGATTGAGGCAGGACTTCGTCCGGCCAGAGCTGTTGAGCCTGCTTTTCGCTGGCGCAATGGTTTGCCAGGGTCGGATGGCCCTACCATTCATGCAGTGTTGCGCGTCCAGACCGACGAGGGGATCGAGGGGGTTGTTCCGGTGCTGCGCGGGCCGATCGTCGCTGATCTGGTTGAACGACGACTGCGCGATGAGTTAGTGGGACTGGACCCATTGCAACGCGAATGGATCTGGCATCGCCTGTGGGAACTGGATCGAGTGGAGGAATTTCCCATTTACATCCACGGGCTCATCGACTCGGCGCTCTGGGATATCGCAGGCAAAGCCGCGGGCCTGCCTTTGTACCGGCTGCTCGGCGGATTTCGGGAAAGCATTCCGGCCTATGCCAGTACCGTGACCTTTGCATCGATTGAAGAGTATCTCGATGTCACCGATCAATGCCTGGCGCTAGGCTACCAGGCGATCAAACTGCACGCCTGGGGGGATGCTCGCCAGGACGCCAGGCTCTGCCAGGCTTTACGTGCGCATGTCGGGCCAGAAATTCCCCTGATGTACGACGGCTCCGCCGGATTTGATCTTCCCGACGCCATCTACCTGGGCCACGCGCTTGCCGAAGTCGATTACCTCTGGTATGAAGAGCCGATGCGCGAATTCAGCATCTCGGCCTACAGGCAGCTCGCACAGGTGGTGAAGGTGCCGTTGAATGTGGCGGAAACGTCGGACGGCGCGCATATGAACACCGCGGATTTCATCGCGGCGGGCTGTGCAGCCTATGTCCGCACGAGCTGGAACTTGCGCGGGGGCATTACCGGAGCTATGCGCGTCGCCCATCTGGCCGACGCCTTTCGCATACGCGCCGAGGTTCACGGACCGGGGCTTATCCATCAACACCTGTGTATGGCCATTTCAAACAACACCTATTATGAGTCGCTGGTGATGAGCAACCCGGTCGTGCGAGAGGAATGTGTTGACGCTCACGGGCTGGTCCATGCGCCACAAGGCGTGGGGTTGGGATTCGAGAGCCTCTGGCAACAACAGGGCAAAAGTGCCCTGGCGGAACAGATCTGAGAACGGCTTCCTCCGGTGCCGGGAAGCGCAAATCGGGGGATAGACGAAACTGGAGGTGCCATCCATGCGAGTGACTTCGTATCATGCACAGCCGACGGGTCTGCGCATCGAAACAACCGAGGGGATATTGCAACTCATCCCCTACACTGCCAGCATCATTCGCGTTCAATACACATGGGAACCACCTCCATCCGCCAGGGAAAGCCTGATGATAGTGGCCCAACCGTTGCCGGGGATAGCATACGAGGTGCAGGAGACACCGCACACGCTCATCTTTACCACCCCGGCCATTGAAATCCAGGTCCAGAAAGAGACGGCCGCGTTCGTCTACTGTGATCGCCAGGGCCAGGTGCTGGCGAGAGAGCCTGAGCGAGGAGGAAAAAGACTCACCCCGACACTTGTTTACCGTTCTATTTTTGACGAGGTAACGGTACGAGCAGATGTCCAGGGTGCTGATGGGGCGCGCGTGAAGGTTGAGGGCGTCAAGCGGGTAGTTGACCGGCAAGCCTATTCCACTCAACTGGATTTCGTGTGGAGTGAGGGGGAAGCGCTTTACGGACTGGGGTCGCATGAGGAAGGCTTCGCGAATCTGCGAGGAACGCACCAGGACCTCTACCAGGAAAATTTGAAAGCCGTGGTCCCTGTGCTCGTCTCGACCAACGGCTATGGCATCCTGCTGGATTGTTATTCCCTGATGACGTTCCATGATGACGAGCAGGGGTCGTTCCTCTGGTGCGATATCCAGGACGAACTCGACTTTTATTTTCTCTACGGGCCGGAATTTGATCAGATAATCCAGGGCTTCCGCTTCCTGACCGGCAAAGTCCCCATGTTGCCGCAGTGGGTCTTTGGCTATCTCCAATCAAAAGAACGTTACACGTCGCAGGAAGAACTTCTGGCGGTGGTGAAGGAATATCGACAGCGCCAGGTTCCCCTCGACGGCATCGTACTCGACTGGCGTTCCTGGCCGGGCGACCTCTGGGGGCAAAAATCTCTCGATCCGGAACGTTTTCCGCAGCCGCAAGCCATGATAGAAGAACTGCAACGCTTAGGGGCCAGGCTGATGGTTTCCATCTGGCCGACGATGAATAATCATGGCCCCAACCACCTGGAGATGCTCGAACACGGCTTTTTGCTGGGAGACCAGGTCACGTATAACGCATTCGATGAGCGCGCCAGGGCGCTCTACTGGAAGCAGGCCAACGAAGGGCTCTTCTCCCTGGGAGTGGATGCCTGGTGGTGCGATTGTACTGAACCCTTTGAAGCGGACTGGGCGGGAGAGACCAAACCAGAACCGGAAGAGCGACGAAGAATGAATACGGAAGAAGCAAAAAAGTACCTTGACCCCCAGTACATCAACGCCTACTCGCTGCAGCACAGCCGGGGAATCTACGAGGGTCAGCGTCAGACCACCAGCAGTAAACGGGTCGTCAATCTGACCCGCTCCGCATACGCGGGGCAGCAGCGCTATGGGACCATCACCTGGTCGGGCGATATTTCGGCGAAGTGGCAGACGCTCAAACAGCAAATCGCGACAGGCATAAACTTTTGTGCGACCGGCTTGCCCTACTGGACAGCAGACATTGGAGCCTTTTTTGTCGCCAGAAAAGACCTGTGGTTCTGGGATGGGGACTTTCCAGGGGGATGCGAGGACCTCGGCTATCGCGAGTTTTATGTGCGCTTTTTCCAGTACGGCACCTTCCTCCCGCTCTTCCGTTCTCACGGAACGGACACTGCGCGCGAGGTGTGGCGCTTCGGGGAACCGGGTTCGCGTTTCTATGATACGCTGGTGACGTTTATCCGCTTACGCTACCGTCTCTTGCCCTACATCTACTCACTGGCCGGTCGCGTGACGCGGGAAGATTACACGATGCTGCGCGCCCTGGCTTTCGATTTTCGGCCCGATCCCCAGGTCTACAACATTTCCGATCAATACCTCTTTGGGTCGGCGTTTCTCGTGAATCCCGTCACGGAGCCGATGTACTATCTTCCCGGGTCGCAGCCACTCCCGCCGCGTTCCCAAACACGTCAGGTCTATCTCCCGGAAGGCAGTGATTGGTATGATTTCTGGACGGGGAGACGCTTTTCAGGAGGGCAAACGCTGGAAGCGGCTGCTCCATTAGAGATCCTCCCACTGTTCGTACGCGCGGGATCTATTGTACCCTTTGGCCCGGCTATCCAAACGACTGCGGAAGCCAGAAGGAACTCCTCTCTCCAGATGCGTATCTACCAGGGGCAAGATGCTACCTTTACGCTCTATGAGGATGAGGGGGATATGTATAACTACGAAAACGGAGCCTTTTCAACGATAGAATTGCATTGGGATGACGCGAAGAAGTGCCTGCATATTGGGAAAAGGCAAGGAGCCTATGTCGGCATGCCCAGGACGAGAACGTTTTCCCTCCTCCTGGTCTCTGAGCAACGAGGGACAGGCGTGGATAGCTCCAGTATAGGGGCCAAAGAAATCGCCTATAATGGTAATCCTCTGATCGTTGAACTGAGCGGGGAGCTAGAATTTCGTAGCTGGAATGGATCTGTCAAGTAGGCTGGACAACCCTTAAACAAGAACTGTCACCACACCTCTTTCCTAGAGTCTGTTTCAGCGGGAGTTTGTGTCCCATCAGGAACCATTTCAACTTTAAGTGAAGTTTTTCTGCAAAACCATGCTTCTCCATTAAGGCTGCTCCCAACCCGAAAATCCAAAAATGCATTGAGATGGCTTTTCCATCAAGCTCAACCCTCTGCAAAACTATGGTCTCATCGATCTGCAAAACCATCAGTTAAATGACATGCCGTCCGGCATAACTTTAGAATAATCAAAAAATCCGCACTAATTTTAGAAAACATCCTTAAAGAGGTTTGAAAACGTCCGCGCTAATTTTAGAAAAAACTGTGCAATACATTCTGCGGTAACGGACCTCTTGAATTAGCTTTATGCGGCCACTCGATGTCGCCACTTCTCTGCGATATCCTTCAAAATGAGTCTGACTCGAGGATAGCGGTATAATGCAGCCTGTGACAAATGAACCAATCTCGTTATGGCGGTAACAGATACACGTTGCCCGGTCGATTGCAACTGTTGTATTGCTTCTCGTACGCTTTGGACAAGCTCTTCTTCCCTTCGTTGAAACCGCAATGCCACTGCCTTTGCCCTCGTCCGCTGAATATGTTCCTGTATCGAAGAAATAATCTCTGGTCGAGAATACAGGTACGTCTGACTAATACCAAACTTTCTGCATACAGATCGTATGCTTATTGTCTGCAGCGCATTTTCCAATTGCTCCAGCATCACTTTTATTTCTGCAAACAGCTCTTCCTCTCCCTGCCTCGTTTTTTTCACATTCTCAGTAGATGCTGTAAACGTCAAGAGGATAGTGAGCCATCTGCTCATGGAAAATTGAGCCACCT
>JACZCU010240580.1_pt1 | contig 20286 bp, 17 predicted proteins | sample 8641851 | NCBI WGS metagenome assembly JACZCU01 (sample SAMN15324605, study PRJNA640507) | soil metagenome | isolation source: monocropping sugarcane control | place: China: Luxin town, Laibin City, Guangxi Province | collected 2019-07-25 | depth 10cm m | reverse complement strand
CCGCAGCACGATACAAATAGATGAGCAGGTGGTACAGGTCTGGTTGAATATGTGGAGACCAGACGCTTGCAATTTACTTGCAATTATGCTAATGTTTCTATAATAAAAATATTGTGGATATACAATTATTTGGAGGACACAACCCATCACTACAAATGATCATGAACTGATCGCCTGGAGCCTCAACCAGTTTCGGCGAGCCAGCGTGCGCGATTTCGTCATGGGCATAATTCAAACCTTTGAGGACTTTGACTATTCGCTGCCTCAGATGGCTGCACTGCTCTTGCTTGATGAAGAAGGTGAGCTCACCATCAAACGGGTTGCTGAATTGCTGGGACGTTCGATATCGGCCACCAGCCGCCTGCTTGACCAGCTCGTTGTGCGGGGCACGATCAGCCGCCGTGAGGACGAGCGCGACCGGCGGGCAAAGCGCGTGGCGATTACTGAGCAAGGGCGGGCACTTATAATGACACTCGAACAACAGCGTGCGGACGTACAGATAGCTGTGATGGAGTATCTCTCGGCCGAAGAGCAAGCGGAAGTAACACGGGCTATGGTACTACTCGCCGAGGCCGGGAAGAGAAGGAGAACGCAGTATGGACCTCCAGAAACAGGAGCGCAGTGAGCTCCACATCAACGATGCGGAATTTGTCTTACCTTTCAGCGCTCTTGATCGAGATTCGCTCGCACTGGCGGGCGGCAAAGGCGCCAACCTGGGCGAGATGGCCAGCGTGGGACTCCCTGTGCCACCTGGCTTCTGTATTACTACCATTGCTTATGAACACGCTGTCGCAGGTACCGATCTTGAGGAGACGTTGACCGCGCTGGCCGGGACAGCCGCCAGCGATAGCCCTCGACTCGCGGCTCTGGCGCAGGCTGCCCGTGACAGCATAATAAAGTCCCCCATTCCTTCAGAGGTCGCTGAATCCGTTGCTGCAGCGTACCAGTCCCTGGGGAATGGCGAGACGCTCGCTGTATCCGTGCGTTCTTCAGCCACCGCCGAGGATCTGCCCTACGCAAGCTTCGCGGGCCAGCAGGAGACGTATCTCAACGTTGTCGGTAGTGAGGCCGTGCTTGATGCCGTCCGGCGTTGCTGGGCCTCACTATGGACTGACCGCGCCGTGAGCTATCGTGCTACTTTGGGCATCGATCACCACACGGTACAGCTTGCGGTGGTAGTGCAGCGCATGGTTGAGGCTGCGGTTGCAGGTGTTCTCTTCACTGCCAATCCGCTCACTGGCCGGCGTCGTCAGGCGGTCATCGATGCCAATCCAGGTCTGGGCGAGGCGGTTGTCTCCGGTGCGACCAATCCCGATCACTTCGTCGTCACGACCACTACCGGAGAGATCGTTGAACGTCGTCTCGGCGATAAGCGTGTGATCATCAAAGGAAGCGCGGGCGGCGGCACGGTGCGGACGGAAAGACCCGACGGAGGCGACGCGGCCTGTCTCTCTGATGAGCAGATCCGCGCCCTGGCGGAACTGGGAGCGCGCGTCGAGACGCATTATGCAGCGCCACAGGACATTGAGTGGGCCATTGATCCCTCGGGCCAGGTCTGGCTCTTGCAAACGCGACCGATTACGACCCTCTTCCCATTGCCTGCTACCGCACCGGCGACGGATGACGCCCTGCGCGTCTACTTTTCGCTCAACGTGTTCCAGGGCGTCTATCGTCCCTTCACTCCAGCGGGGCTCTCGACGTTCCGTTTGATCGGATCAGGGATTGCCGCCGGATTTGGCTATCCGCGGCCCGATCCTTCGAACGGTCCACCTGTACTGATCGAGGCTGGTCAGCGTCTCTTCCTCGACGTGACGCCAGCTTTGCGCAACAAGTTGGGACGCAGAGCGCTCATAGGCGCGGCGAGCAATGGGGAGGCCCTTTCGGCGCCACTCTTCAAGCAACTTACCAGCGATCTACGTCTCTCGATCATTTCGACGAAACGATGGCCCCTGATACGCGCTTTCGGGAGGGTGTTTGAGAAAACACGGGCCCCCATCTATGCCCTTCAAGCATTGTTCTGGCCGAAGGCGGCGGTAAAGCGGGTGCAGAAGACCGCCGAGCGTGTACGGGCTATGAATTTTATCACACCCGGCCTCAAGAACGAAGAGCGTCTGAGGGGGATGGAGCATTTTGTAGGGAACGTCCTGGATGTCATTGGCGGTATAGCGCCAGTCCTGCCTGTTGGTCTGGGTAGTCAGGCGCTGGCTGGCAAGCTATTGGGTGACCTTGCGAAGCCAGAGGAGAGGCAAGTTGTGCTGCGCGGTCTACCTCATAATCCAACTACAGAGATGGATCTGGAACTCTGGCACCTGGCACAAAGTGTAGCCGCTCATCCCGACATCGTTGAGCATGTCCACGCAAGCACACCCGAGCAACTGGCGCAGGAGTATCGTGCAGGCACCTTATCGCCTTCGCTCCAGCAGGGATTGGCCGAATTTCTCGCCCTCTATGGACACCGTGGAGTAGCCGAGATCGACCTTGGCCTGCCGCGCTGGTCTGAAGACCCGACTCATATTCTCGGTGCGCTTTCAAACTACCTGCATTTGAATGATCCATCCTTAGCTCCTTCTGTGCAATTCCAGCGGGGAGCACAGGAGGCCGAAAGCATGCTCGCAGAACTGGTCCAGCGGGTAAGGAGCAAGGGCTGGCTGCGGAGTCGGCTCGTTCACTTCTTCCTGAGAAGAACGCGCGATCTTGTTGGGTTGCGTGAGATGCCAAAGTTCACCATCGTCTTGCTGATGGCGCGCATGCGTGACTTGTGGTGGACAGTTGGTAAAGAACTGGAACAGGCTGGCCGGCTGGAAACTGCCGGAGATGTCTTCTTCCTCTCGCTGCCAGAGATCCACGCTGCACTGGCAGGAGAAGATATGCATAACACGGTGCGCGATCACCGCACAGCCTACGACTTCGAAATGCGCCGCCGCCACATCCCGCGTGTGCTGCTCTCCGACGGCACCGAACCCAGCGCTGTTTCTGCGGATGCTGCTGGCGAGTTTCAAGGCGTGCTGCGGGGGACGCCTGCATCGCCAGGAACAGTGACAGCGAAGGCGCGCGTTATCCTCGATCCAACGGGTGCGCATCTGGCCCCCGGTGAAATCCTGGTCGCTCCCTCCACCGATCCCGGCTGGACCCCCCTCTTCCTCACGGCTGGCGGGCTGGTCATGGAAATGGGCGGGGCCATCTCTCACGGCGCTGTCGTGGCCCGCGAGTATGGCATCCCGGCAGTCGTCGGAGTCGCAGGAGCCACAGAGCGTATCGCCACTGGCCAGCACATCACCATCGATGGCGCCTCCGGCACCATCAGCATCATTGCTCCTTAGTGCCAATTCATTACAAGACTTAGGGAAAGGGAGTGCAGGAGGCTTCCCCCTACACTCCCTTTCCCGAAAAGGCTGCGTGATTTTGCATGAGTCAACGGCACTCCGCACAGCTCGTCAGCTCGCAATCACCTTCACCTGGCTGGTAGACCCGCAGGGGGTCGAGACGAACACCTGGCGTCCGGAGTTGGTGTCGCGTACGACGTAGGCTGCTGGTGCGCCGTTGAGCGTCACGCTCTGGACGGTGCTACCGGCTGGCAGAGTCGCGCCGACATGTAGGGAACAGGTGAGCCGGGACGTCACCGTGGTTGTCCAGGTGTTGCCGCTGTGCGTGGCCGTGACGTCGATCGTGCCTGCGCCAATCCGGATGGCGCTCCCTGACACGGTCGATTGGCCAGATGGGACGTTCGGGAGCACCTCGAGCAGCCCATTGCCGAGCTGGGGGTCGACTCCGAGCTGCTGGTGCACGACTGGCCACAGCACCCCGTAGGTACCCCATGCCTGCTCAAGTGACGAGCGCTCGTTGAATGGCTGGTCGATGTTCGCGGTAAAGTCCGGCGATGGGCCGATCTCCGGCATCGTGCCCGGCTGCTCTTCGACCGAGCCGATCTGGAGCTGGGCCAGGTCATCGGTATAGCGCTGCTGATCGCTGGGACCGAGCAGGCCGTAGTTGCCGAGCCCCACGGCCATCACCCCGGTGTTGAGGGTGTAGGCCACCTGCGCCTTGCCCGTGTAGGTACCGGGGTCGCACCCCGGGCCGCCCTCGACGTACATGCCGTACGTCCCTGAGTAGCAGGAAGTTTCGCGCAGCGCGAGCGCCTGGAGCGCGTCTGCCTTGGGCGCGAACCCAGGCTGCTGTACCCCGCCCGAATACAGCTCAGCCTCCATCGGGGTGACGCCGATCCACCACCGCTGCATGAGCTGCGAGTTGGCGGGGTCTTTGAGCGAGTCGGCGTACTGCGGGATGTTCGGCAGCCACCAGGCACTCTGGAAGGCTTTTTCCATCGCCTTGGCGTGGTTCAGGGCCCAGTGCTCTGTTGCCGCGTCACCTTTGCTCGCCGCCATGTCGGCGAGGTCGAGCAGGCCGCGGATCGTGTAGACGGCGACGTCAACCGGCTCCTCACCCAGCACGCTGGACTCGACGTTGCCGGAGCCGTCTGGCCACAAGTCGTCGTCGGATGTGGTCAGGTTGACCAGGTACTGCATGTTGCGCTTGGAGAAATCGTACAAATCGTCGCGGAATTTCGAGTCCCCCGTCCAGCGCCACACCATCGCCACCGCGTCCGGGAACTTGGCGGTCTCGTCGATGTCACCCTTCTCGTCGTTCAACCCGTAGTACACCGAGCCGTCGGTGACGGTCTCGTGCACGACCTTGCCGGATTTGTTGTTGGCGATGTCGCTGGCCGCGGCGAGCGAGCGGAGTCCGTCCTCGGCGGTAGCGAACTGCCCCGCAGCAAGCAGGGCGAACATCGTGTACTCCTGGTCAGTCGCGAACATCCACGGATAGTCCGGGAAGCCGGCGCCCTCGAAGCGGATGCTTGGCAGGGATCCGACTGGCGGCGGGTACACAGTGCCCTGCTCGGTCGGGCGGATGTTTACGTTGTTGGCCTGCTGTGTGAGGTCAGCCATGTTCTGCTTGCTCCAGGTGACCGCGGCGGCGAGGGCCGGATCGGCCGGCAGCGACACCTGGGTTTGGCTGTCCAGCGCGAGGCGCGAGGCGACCTTGGCCTGTAGCTCGCTGACCGGGTTCGCGCTCGCCGCCTGGAACTCGGCCTGGGCTGCGGAGAGCCCCTGGTCCGAGCCGGCCACCGTGAACCAGACCGTCAGGCTGGTCATGGCGTGCAGCTTGAGCGTGTAGGTCAGCTCGCCGCCCGCGCCCTTGCCAAAGCCTGTGTCGTCGCATCGGAACAGGTCGGGTCCCGATGCCGGGCAGATCACCGGAGGGTCCTGAGGGCCGCGGAACGCGCTGCCTGTCGTCCCGGAGGCCGGAGTCAGGCCGGTCGCACCGACGACTGCAGCCCAGGAGTGGGGCGTGGCGTTGGCAACTGGCGGCGTCCCGTTCTCCTGAAAGACCAGCTGTTTGCCGTTGAACGCCGCGGTGTCGGGGAGGTTGAAATCTAGCTGGTTGGGCGTCGTGAAGCCCCACGGGTACGCGCCCATGAGCTCGGAATGGGCGTCGACGTTGAGTTCGAACTGCGCGGAGTTGGATGCGGTGAGTGTGAGCCCGAACTCGACGGCGCGCTGCCCGTCAGGGGCGAAGTCGGTGCGGGTGACTTGCACACCGTTGGTCGTCGGCAGCGCCATCTGCGCGTAGCCGAAACCCGAGGTGAAGCTCGTCGCTGGTCCGATCCACTGGCCGTTGATGCCGAACCAGATACCGTCGAGCAGCTTGATCGGAGGGGTCCAGATGCCACCCATCTCGCCACGGGTGTGAAAGCCCATGGCTGGATAGCGGCCATCCTCGCTGCCGAGATCGTAGGCGCGGTCGCCGGCGGCAACGTAGCGCCGATTGGCGAGCTGGCTCGAGACCGAGAGTGTAGGGCTTAGGCTCGCTGCACTGGCGCGAACAACCGATCGTGCCTGGGCCGATAGGCCGAACGGGCTAGCAGTAAATAACATCGTCACCAGGGCTACAAGAATAGTGATTGATAGCTTCATGCTTCGAACATGCGGCATTGTTGTTTCCTTCCTGTTTTCAGAAACTACACTTGCGATCTGCATGGAAGAACTACTTTGAATGCCGTTCCGATTTCTTTACAGCCACAGCGATGATCTGCGGTAGTAAGAGCGCCTCAGACGGACATCCTTGTATACCGTTCCCCTAACAGGTACGCTCTCTTTGCCCATCAGAACACTCCCGCTCGCACGTCCTTTTCTATGTTTCTCTTCACACATCCCTCAGGCCATCTCCTGCCACTCTTCCGAAAATAACACGGAAAGGAGGGCAAACTGCGATCTGACATGCGAAATTCGTACATTTGTGCGATAGCTTTGTTTCCACCATCAGTGCGGATATAGAAGTAACAGTATCACGTACAAGTAAGATAGTCAAGAATCCTAATCACTGGTATGTCGGTTACGTGGAACATTCGTTTTTATAAGATCTTCTCATAACGAGGACCAGGTAACCGAGGCTGGCGCGTACGGCCTCTAACATAGCTCACACATGAAAATGCTGGCTTGTTGCGGGGGTAGAAGCTGGTTCTTAGCCATGATAGCCTCCTTTCCTTTCCTAGGGGAACATGAGATAATGAAAACGTCGTATCGCGACACGTCACAGGTAACTTCCTATCTCTGAACAGCTAGAAGACGACATACAGCCGCTAGCATGCGAATTGTGATGCTGGTACCGATAGCATAATAGGAGCAACTTATGGCAATACGAACAACTGGTATCATCATGAACGGCGTGACGGGGCGCATGGGCACCAACCAACATCTTATCCGCTCGATTACCGCGATCCGTGAGCAGGGTGGCATCGCGCTGCCGGGTGGAGATGTACTCATGCCCAATCCGATTCTTGTTGGTCGCAATGAGAACAAGCTGCGTGCGCTTGCGCAAGCACATGGGATCGAACGTTGGAGCACTGATCTTGGCGAGTGCCTTGCGAACCCTGAGGATGAGATTTACTTCGATGCGCAGGTGACAACGCTGCGTCCTGAAAGTATAAAGGCCGCAATCCGCGCCGGAAAGCATATCTACTGTGAGAAGCCAACTGCACCCGACCTGGCAGAGGCGATTGAGTTGGTCCGCATGGCCCGCAGAGCAGGCGTCAAGAATGGGGTCGTGCAAGACAAGCTGTTCTTGCCAGGGTTGCTAAAGCTGCAGCGCGTGATTAAGAGTGGATTCTTTGGGCGTATCCTCTCTGTTCGGGGGGAATTTGGCTACTGGATTTTCGAAGGTGATTGGCAGACAGCACAGCGCCCTTCCTGGAACTACCGCAAGGAGGATGGCGGCGGCATCATTGTCGACATGCTCTGCCACTGGCAGTACGTGCTTGCCAACCTCTTCGGCGAGGTGCAGGCTGTCTCGTGTCTAGGAGCGACCCACATTCTGGAGCGGGTTGACGAGCGAGGGGAGCTGTACGCCTGCACGGCTGATGACGCCGCCTACTCGACATTCCAGCTGGCTGGTGGCATTGTTGCGCACTTCAACTCATCGTGGTGTGTGCGCGTCTACCGTGACGAGCTGCTCACGCTACAAGTGGACGGCACGCATGGCAGTGCGGTGGCTGGTCTGCAGGAGTGCAAAGTGCAGAGCCGCGTGCACACGCCGAAAGCCATATGGAACCCTGATATTCCGAACACGATAGATTTCCGTGCTGACTGGATAGATGTGCCGGACAACGGCGCGTTCGAGAACGCGTTCAAGGTCCAGTGGGAGCTGTTCCTCAAGCATGTTGTGTGTGATACCCCATTTCCTTGGGATCTCGTAGCGGGCGCGAAAGGGGTACAATTGGCAGAACTCGGACTGCAATCATGGCATGAGCGACGCTGGGTCGATGTGCCGGACTTTACCTCGATAGTGGAGTAATGCTATGGTTCATCAGATACTTTTACCACGCGCAGATAGAATGTGCGCGCCGTACATTCTGGGCGAACCGAGTACATTTCCTTCGTCTTCCGCCCCTTCCCGCAGTCGTGTCGCATATGCTGCAGCACATGTCGTCTGTGATCCGCTCGCTGAGAACGGCCCGGCATCCCCAGCTCACCTTGATTGGGACGCGACGATGGCGTACCGGCACCACCTGTGGTCGCTGGGCTTCTTGGTTGCTGAAGCAATGGACACGGCCCAGCGTGGTATGGGGCTGGACTGGAAGGTGACCAGGGAGTTGATTCGGCGATCAGTAGCCGATGCACGAGCTATTGGAGCCGGCATTGCCTGTGGGGCTGGAACTGACCAGCTTGTTCCTTCCGCACACGTCTCGCTGGCTGATGTACAAGCAGCATACGAGGAGCAGTGCAACTTCATCGAAGGAGAAGGCGGTCGGATCATTCTGATGGCCAGCCGTGCACTTGCGAGCTGTGCGAAAACGCCTGACGACTACATCCAGGTCTACGATGACATTCTCACGCAGGTAGCGCAGCCTGTCATCCTGCATTGGCTCGGTGATATGTTTGACCCTGCACTGGCCGGCTACTGGGGCTACCAGGATCTTGATGCCGCAATGATGATCTGTCTCAGCATCATCGAGCGCCATACCGCGAAAATTGACGGTATCAAGATTTCGCTGCTTGACGCCGACCGCGAGATTGCGATGCGGCAACGCTTGCCACAGACCATACGCATGTACACCGGTGATGACTTTAACTACCCTGAGTTGATCCGTGGCGGCGACCAGGGCTACAGTCATGCTCTCCTCGGTATCTTCGATGCTATCGCGCCCGCAGCAGCTGCGGCGTTGCAGGCGCTTGATGCAGGAAATGTATCCCGATATACGACGATTCTGGCGCCGACTGTGCCACTTTCGCGCCACATCTTTCAGGCCCCGACGTACTACTACAAGACCGGAGTGGTATTCCTGGCCTACCTGAATGGTCATCAATCCCACTTTCGTATGGTTGCTGGTCTCGAGAGTGCACGCTCCATTGTACACCTGGCGGAACTCTTCGTCTTAGCCGACAAAGCAGGCCTCCTAAGGGATCCCGAGCTGGCGACAGAACGCATGCGCCGGGTTCTCGCTGTGGCCGGAATCCTCTAGGAGGGATTGTATGAAACCGTTCACTGACATTGGCCGGCTCAGCCTCAATCAGATCACGACGCAGAGGTGGAGTGTGCGCGAGGCCGTCGACGGCTGCGTGCGCACCGGCATCCCCTTCATAGGGTTATGGCGCGAGAAGGTGGCGGAGACTGGGCTGCGCGAGAGTGCGCGCATTGTGCGAGACGCTGGCCTGTGCGTCTCCAGCCTGTGTCGTGGTGGTTGGTTTTCTGCCGCTACAGCAGCAGAACGGCAGGCTCGTCTCGACGACAATCGCCGTGCGCTCGACGAGGCTGCCGCGCTCGGCACGGATGTCCTGGTGCTTGTGTGTGGACCGGCGGCGGATCGCGACATCGGAGCTGCAAGGGCATATGTGGAGGAGGCGATCGCCCAGCTCATCCCTTATGCAGCCCAGCATGGAGTGAAGCTAGGTATCGAGCCGCTGCACCCGATGTATGCAGCCGAGCGCTCCGTGATTGTCACACTCGCTGAAGCAAGCCGTCTTGCTCGCCAGTTCGACCACAATCACGTCGGGATCGTAATCGACGTCTATCATGTCTGGTGGGACCCGGATATCTACACCCAAATCGCCGAGGCAGCTGGGCGTATCCTTGGCTTCCACGTCTGTGACTGGCTAGTGCCGACACCAGACCTCTTGATGGGACGAGGAATGATGGGGGATGGGGTCATTGAGCTACGGCGCCTACGGTATGCAGTGGAGGCGACAGGGTACACAGGCCCCATTGAGGTTGAAATTTTCAACCGGGAGCTTTGGGACATGCCGGGTAACGACGTTTTACATCTAATACGCACGCGCTACCTGGACCATGTCTGACACTCCCCCGCTTAGCGGGGGGCTTGGTTCCACCAGACCTGGAAGATATTGACTCCAAGCTCCTTTGCTTTCTCCGGCACCGGGCTCTGTTTTTTGGAGCCTTGCAATGATCTGCTTGAATACATGATAAGGCCAGCATCACCGCATCATAAAAGAGACGCTAGTGTTACAGTGGCTTCTCTCCCCAGACTGTCACATATGTCCAGAGCCCGCAGAAATCGCTTGCGAGCATTTCTGCCTGCATTTGTTGATAGAGCCGCTCGTACTCTTGTTCGGTGATAGCTTTGGCCTTAAGGTGAAAGGGCTTTGCTAGTTCGAAGATGTAGACGAAATTGCGCCAGAAACCTTCGAAATCGGCTGTTCCTGATGAGATGTCCATGACATGCCCCTGGTGTTTGACATCCTGGAAGCCAGCGTCGCGCAACAATCGCTTGAGCACGGGAGTAATCCCGATATGCCGCCCATCCACAGAAAAGCTACGTCCTGTTTCGTAAAATGCCCTTGCACCGATGGACCACAACTCATTGAGCGCCGGGGAGGTAGTCACCGGCAATTCCAGCTCGGTGAGACGGATGATTCCACCAGGGCGCAGAATCCGCTTGCATTCGGCAAACAACTGTGGCCATTCACCGGGCGCCATAACTCCAAAGAGCGTACGTTCATTAATCAGGTCGAATGATGCATCCTCAAAGAGCAATGGCTGCTTTACATCCATGACCATGAAACTGGCATTGCCATAGCCACGTGAAATGGACTGCGCCTTTGCGAACCGAATCATGGACTCACTGATGTCAATGCCGGTAACCTGGATGTCAGGATGCTCGCGTGTCACTTCGAGCACCCAGCCACCAGGACCGCAGCCGAGATCGAGGATGGCCTTGATCCCGGAGAGGTCAGAGCGCTCCGGGAGCGTTCCCCCCATCCCATTATTGATGATTTTATCGAAATTGAGCAGCCACGTCATCGTCTCACCGCTCTCGGTATCGGCGACGAAGTGGATCCTTCCTCCGGGGGTATCAGATGACGATGTAGACATTGAATAGCTCCCTCTATTGTGATACGTAGCCTTCGCTCATAACAATGTAACTGCTCTAGGAAACGGGCAGACCTAGCAGTTCCGCTTCGAGCTCTGCCCAGACGATGCGTTCTGCTTCCCCCATTGTGATCGGGCGGCGCTCTCGGAACGCTTCTCGCATTACCTCCGAGACACGTTGGCGGAACCGGGAGAAACGGACTTTTTGTATTTCGTAGGAAGGCATGAGACTGAGTTCAATATCCTGGTGCGTATAGAACTCCTCTGACCTGAATGCTAAAGTCAACAACTCTGTGTATTGCCCTATGAGCTTCTGTCGAAACTCGAGGAAGTAACCTGGTTGTGTACTGGAAACAACTAAGCAACCTGCAATATGTTCTCCCAGCAGGATAGGGCTGGCTACGGCACTCTCCTCCCACCCCTCCCACCGGACTAACACCTGCGTCTGTTCAGTGCGACTCTGTATGGTGACAAGATGCCCTACGGAAACGGCGTAGCCTGCCAGGGATTCGCTGCCGAGGAACAACAGGTTCTGATCGAGATAGGTATTCCAGGGGGAAGTACCACGCCCGGCGTTTTCGCGCAGACTACGTACCTTGTGTGCAGCTCCCGACGGGGGCATGCAGTGGGCAATGGTGATCGCCATCCCCAGGTGGTTGGGATCGAGTTGTCCGAGTGCCAATTGCATGATCAGGTCGCTCATGTACCAGGAACGCTGCGCATCCTGCGTTTTAACGTACGTGTTGAGGATACGACTGTAGATCTCCGCTGGAATCTGTTCAGACATCTCCTCGACCGCTAGCATGTCGAACGTCGGGAATTCCTCTGTGAGGAGCCGGGTAAGGATTTGTCGCTGTGTGGGAAGGGCTTTCAGGAGGCGTTGCATATTCTCCTGCCGGGGGTTCGTCTCTCCTCTGACCCAGCGCACAAGAGTGGCGGGATTGACGCCCAACTCGTTGGCGATCCGCTGCCTCTCCTGCGCGTCCGCGATGATGTTTTCCAAGAGCCGGCGCCAGGCGGTTGCTTCCATGTCATTCACCCTCTATTTGTGCACTCGGGTAGCGTGGTGGTTTGTCCCCAGCAGCATAGCACCCCCAGGAGGCGTTGTCAACTTGGAGGCGTGGGTTCGTGGGTCCAATGTCTGAGTGAGACAATCACAGAGTCGAGGAAGCTGTCCATCTAGACTGAGACGATTCCTCTCGCTCTAGTGTTTGCTTCCATTGTCTCTTGGGGGAAGTGGAATGGTCGCGATCTGAACCATCCGCTCTCCCAGCTTCAGCAGCGCTTCACGCAATTCCGGCGGATGATGGATGACGAACGGAAGGTTCAGTGCCATCAGATAGCGCGCCATACTCTCTACATCATCGTACTGCTCCTGAAGCAGCACCCCTGTTGGGATGGGCGTCAGCGTTCCATATAACACAGGAATCTTCTGTTGCACGGTAGACAGGTCTGCTTGAAACTCGATTTCCATCTGCACGCCGCCTGTATTATATTTCTCCCTCACAAACGCCTCATAATCAAAATCCTCCGCTTTCTCAAAGGTCTCCGTGAGGATCTGTACCTGCTGGATGCGATCCAGCCGAAATGAACGGTAATCCTGGCGTAGGCAGCAATATCCCCCCAGGTACCAGTGCCCTTTCCATCCGGTGATGCCATAGGGCTCGACCTTGCGGCGTGTGACTTCGTTGTGATGCGAGCGATAGTCGATGGCAATCCGCTGTGAAGCGTGGATAGCTCCGCTCAGATCGATCAGCAGAGAGGCATCAGGCCGCGCTTGCTGGTTGTGTGGGAAGAGAACCAGATGCGAAGAAACGGCTTGCAGACGTTCTCGCGCTCGCAGTGGCAGGACCCGCGAGACTTTCGCCAGCGCTCCTTCAATGGCCACCGCTGACTGTCCGATCTCCAGCCATGTGCTCGCCAGCAAGCCTAGCATGATCGCCGTGGCTTCCTCTTCAGTAAAGATCAGTGGGGGCAGTTTAAAGCCGGGACGGAGCCGATACCCGCCATGGCGGCCAATGTTTGCTTCGACGGGAATACCGACATCCTGGAGATGCGTGATGTAGCGGCGCACCGTACGTACATCCATCTCCAGGCGAGCGGCTAACTCTGGACCACTGATGGACGGCCTGGCCTGAAGCAGCTCGAGCACGGTGAGGACGCGACTGGTGGGATGGTACATGACATCGCTCTCCTTTCAGTAATCTTCAACGTCCATTTTCTTAAACGAGGATCGATTCTGTCCTCCTTTAATGGTATGCTATATCGAGTAGACACGTCAAGCAAGATGTGGATCGCAGGATCACTACCAGATGCAGGACAGAAAGGGAAGGGAAACGCGTGCAACTACATGCAGCCACGACTGACAACACAACAGAGAGCATAAAGGAGAAATGCGATATAAATTCTGTGAGTACCAATCCAGCATCTCTTCAAAGCGTGTGGTAACCACGCCGAAGAGATGCAATGTGGGACGTATAATAAGACTCTCCTCTTAACAAGCGCTACATCAGAATGCGCGGGTTCATGGGGCGAGCAGGCGGAAACTCACCAGCATCAGCAGATCGTCGATCGTGGCATACTCGAAGGCCACATGCTGGAGTTTCACGTGCGCTTGTTTATCTATATCCTCTTTCAGCTCGGGCAGTGAGACGATCGCCATGCGGTGATTGGCCCTGTCATTCGAAACAAAGGCAACACTCGCAGACATGCCAGCTTCCGACCCCCATGCATCATTCGCGGTCGAGTAATTCGTGACCATACCGACCACCTTGGCGTACCAATCAACCATCCCTTCCAATTGCCGGGTCTCCACACCGAAGTGGTGCAATGTTGGATGAATGTTAGAACTATTCTCGAATGTGTGTGACATAGATGTCCTCCTTCTTCGTTAAGCTCTTCTTCTTTTTTCGACATCCTGTCGTTAAAACATCATTCTGTGTTATAATGGTAACGAAGAGAGAGGCAGCCGTCAATGCACAACCGGACGGTGCCGCAACGTACACCACTACCAGAAACAGTGCAGCCAGGAGGAAAAAAGCCAGGAGTGTCCGTTGCAGTCGACGAGAAAGGCGCTGCTCTGGCATGTCCATCTGTGTACTTCCTCCCTTCCTGGTGGCTCCTGCTCAGTGTAAGCGCTGCTCTTCCAGGTCCAGCTCTCGCTCGACCAGGCGGAGCGTCTCATCATCAATGCGACCCTGGTCGCGTAAGCCTATTATCGCCACCCGTTCGGCCCGCAGAACCTCTTGCCGCAGCCGAGGCGGACCCTTCCCATGCCCCTCGAAGCGCTCGTCTCCCGCGCCATCCATCGCTTTCGTGAGCGTCTCCAGTTTCTGGGTATAGTGAGCACGCAGGTGAGCGAGCGCATCCTCGGGGACCCACGCCTCGGGCGCCAGTTCGTCCAACCGGGAGAGAGCTGCGCGTGTCGCCACGAGATGGGCCTGCGCGTGTTCGCGTTCGAGTGCGCCGTCCTGTTCGAGGCCGAGTAACCGTATGATCGGCCCCAGACTCAACCCCTGTCCGACCAGCGTCACCAGAATGATCCCGAAGGTGAAGAAGATGACGAGATCGCGCTGCGGGAACGGCGTGCCACTGGTGAGCGTGAAGGGCAGCGCCAGAGCTGCGGCAAGCGAGAGGCCCCCGCGCATGCCGATCCAGGCAACGATCGCCACCTGACGCCACCCGGGATACGGGTCGCGGGCGCGCAAGCGAGCGCTGACCAGGCGTGGCAAAGAGGCCGCGGGAAAGACCCAGGCGAGACGTACGGCGATGACTGCCAGGCTGATGAGCAGCGCTTGCCAGAGCAGCGTGAGCAGCGAATGGCCCGCAATCGCGGCCAAGATGCCACGCAGCTGCAGCCCGATCAGCAGAAAGAGCAGACCGTTAAGCAGGAAGACCAGCACGTTCCAGACCGCGTTGGCTTGCAGCCGCGTATTGGAGGAGAAGAAGCGCGACGACTGGTGGCTGAGGTAGAGTCCTGCCGAGAGCACCGCCAGCACTCCCGACACCCGCAGGGCATCGGACAGCAGGTAGGCGGCGTAGGGCGTGAGCAGGGTGATGGTGATTTCGATGGGCGCATCGTCCAGGTGGCGGTGCAGCCAGGCCACCGGCCAGGCGATAATCAGTCCGATCACGAGGCCGCCCAGGCTGACGACCACAAACTGGAGGCCAGCCTGCCACAGGGAGAAACTTCCGGTGACCACCGCCGCCACGGCGAAGCGGTAGACGACGAGCCCGGTGGCATCATTGACCATGCTCTCGCCCTCGATCACCGATACGATGCGGCGAGGCAGGCCGAGCTGCCTGGCAGTCGCACTGGCAGCCACGGCGTCGGTGGGCGAGACCACGGCCCCCAGGACAAAGGCGACCGGCCAGGACAAGCCTACGATGGTATGGGCGACCACGGCGATGACGAGCGTGGTCACCAGCACCAGGCCGAGAGACAGCTGCAAGATGGGGCGCAGGTTCGCGCGGAATTCGCGCCAGGAGGTGAGCCAGGCCGAGGAGTAGATCAGTGGCGGCAGAAAGAGCACCAGTACGAGCTCAGGATTGAGTGCAATGCTGGGCAGACCCGGGATGAAGCCGAGCAGGAGTCCCCCGATGACGAGCAAAATCGCATAGGGGAGGCGTAGCCGAGTCGCCAGGGTGGCCAGGACAACAATCGCCACCAGCAGACCAAAGAGCAGTAATATGGTAGCCGACATGAGTGGAACCCTCCTTTCCACGCGCTCTGGTACCAGGCATCTGGCGTGTCGAGGAGCAGCCAGTCCTTACTAGAACACAAAAAGCACCGGGACCTGCCGACCAGGCTTCCCGGCGCTCCATACTTGTTCAAACGGTTCTCGTACCCTTGCTGGTATTGTACCATGCTTGTTCTTGACCGGGCAAGAGGAAAGCAGGCTCGGCTCATTTTGAGGGAGGACCAGGATCCTTCATTACACTGGTCCTCGTTCTAATAAGCGTGCAGTGACTCCCGATCATGTTATTTCTTGAGCGTTTCTAGAGCATTTTGCCGGATTTCTTGAACGCCCCCCATCCTGAGTGTTTCTTGAACCATTCGTCCGATTTCCTGAGCATATTCAGAACTCTTCTCAGGAAATCTGGAACGCACTCTGAGCGGTTTTGGGTTACAGTTGAAGGGAGCAAGAAGTAAGCGGTGCGCGGTCGTCTGCGCCTGGCGTTCGCTTCCTGCTCAGGAGGAGACGATGACAACACTCCGCTGGCTGCTGCCCTTTACCTGGGGCGTGGACATGGCCGCCATCGAATTCGTCGTCTACCTGGCGCAGAGTGGCGGAGCTTCACTCGTCGCGGTCTCCCTGGTCTCGGTGCCAGACGGGCCAGGTGGCCGGGGCGAGCGGCAGGAAGGAGGATAACTCTCTTTGCCACCACTCTATCGGCCAGGGAGCCGCATCGATCACTACCAGATCATTTGTCACCTGGGAGGAGGGGCTGCCAGCCATGTTTATCTTGCGCAGGACTGGCATGCGCAGCAGGAGGTCGTCCTCAAGTTTCCCAGAGACGACATCATTGGAGGCGTGGCTGTCTACCGACGTTACCAGCGGGAAGCGGAGATCGGTAAACGGCTCGACCATCCATATCTGCAGCGGCATCTGAATCAGAGCGAGCGGCGCAGCAAAGAGTACCTGGTGCTAGAATACCTGGATGGGCGGAATCTGCGAACCGTGATCCACGAACACGCTCCAGCATTGTTGCCTCTCGGAGAGGTGCGGCGCATCCTTCTCCAGGTGGGCGAGGCGTTGGTCTACGTCCACGGCAACGGGGTGATCCACCGCGACATCAAACCAGAAAATATCATGGTGCTGCCGAACGGTGAGGTGAAGCTGCTGGACTTTGGCATCGCGCTGCTTGAGGGGAAACAACGCCCTGCCTGGCGAGGCATTTCGTCGCCTGTCGGCACGCCGGACTACATGGCTCCAGAACGCTTGCAGGGAAACGATGGCGATGCTCGCGCAGATATCTACGCCGTCGGAGTGGTCCTGTACGAACTGCTCTGCGGGCAGCTCCCATTTGAGAAACACGACGGATATGCGCTCATCACCACGCACATTTCTCACGATCCACCGGCGATTCTTGAGCGCAATCCGACCCTGTCGCCAGCGCTAGCGACGGTCGTCATGCGCGCTATTCGTCGCGATCCAGAGAAGCGCTATGCGACGGTGCGAGAGTTGCTCCACGATCTTTGCCACCTGGAAGCCGTGGTGCCTGTTGACTACCAACCCGATTCACCCAAACTGGGTGGGCGCTACCGGCAGGTCGTCCGCCTCATATTCATCATCCTGGCCGTTTTTCTGGGCATCATTGCATTCGGCGTCTTTGCCCAGATCATACACGGGCTTGCACGATAGGACGAAGGAGTTGTCTCGTAAGTCTCTTTCTGAGGAATAGCCCTATGCTGGCTACTTGGGAAAGCTGTTCGTAACAAATTGGAGACGTGGGCAGTACAATCTCTTTCGCCTCTCATCTGGCCTTCACAAAGAGAGGCTTCTGCCAAGAAGCTCGAAAACAGGCCAGATCTTGTTCAATGAACACGCATACACTATAAGCAAAGAGCGAACGAAAGAAGAGGTCAGTGACCTGCAAGAAATCGCCGGACCATACCTCTGCCGTATGATGGCGTAGGAACGGTTTCCAGTTCTGTCCACGGGCTCGTTTTGGGCGAATCTGCTTCATATCCTTCTGAATGGTCCGTTTCCTCACGCGAAGGTCCAGCTTGAGGAGTTCCCCACGGATGCGCTCGGCTCCCCAGAGTCGGTTGTGTGCTGCCATCTCCTGGATCAACGTGATTATCTCGCATGAGAGCCTCGGCTGGCTTGAGCGCGCCTTCGATGCGCGCTTCCAGCATACAGCTGAGCCGCTCTACGAAGGGTGAACTTGCAAGTATAAACTTATAAGTTTATACTTAGTAAATGAAAGAAGAAATACGTGGAGACACCACCACTTGGAGTGACACGTGCTGCTGGCGACTTGCGCGCACTTATCGGTCGTTTATCTCGCCGCCTACGGCAGACAAGCGTTGTCGGCGAAATGACGCTCTCCCAGGCATCAGTGCTGAGTTTACTCGAGCGGGAGGGCCCTGCAACCCCAGGTGTACTAGCAACCATGGAGCGTATCAGCCCACAGTCCATGGGGGCAATACTCATGTCGTTGGAAGCGCTTGCACTGGTCTCACGCACACCAGACCCAAATGATGGGCGCTGTCTCGTCATCTCACTCACAGAGGCAGGACGCCAGGCAGTCCATGGCGCACGACGGCATCGGGAAGAGCGACTTGCTCGTGTCCTTGCCGACAACTTTACTGGCAAAGAGCAACAGATGCTTATCGCAGCACTTCCGCTCTTGGAACGCCTGGCTCGGTTGATATAAGACAAGCTGCCTGGTCTGAATATGTATTTGTAGGAAGAGGGGCACAACACTATACGTGCAGCACTCTCCACAGCGAGATTGGACGAACATGACAAAAACACTCACACAGGAACAAGAACAACGCACGCAAGACCGACGGCGACGACCCGTCGGACCTCATTACAAATGGGTGGCCCTGACCAACACCACGCTGGGCTCGTTAATGGCAACCCTTGACGCCAGCATTGTGCTCATCGCGTTTCCCGCTATCTTCAAAGGGATTGGGATTAACCCACTGGCCCCTGGCGAATCTAGCTATTTCCTCTGGCTTCTGCTTGGCTATATGGTCGTGACCGCCACGCTGCTGGTGACTTTTGGCCGCATCTCCGACATGTTCGGTCGGGTGCGCTTGTATAACCTCGGTTTTCTCATCTTCGCCATTGGCAGTACCCTGCTCGCCCTGACACCGAGCACAGGAAATACCGGAGCACTCGAACTCATCATCTTCCGCCTTATTCAAGGCATTGGCTCAGGTTTTCTTCTCTCCAACAGCGCCGCTATTCTGACCGACGCCTTTCCAGCGAACCAGCGGGGGGGCGCGCTGGGCATTAATCAGATTGCAGGGATAGCCGGATCTTTCATTGGTTTGATTGTCGGTGGCATCCTTGCTGCCATTAACTGGCGTCTCGTCTTCCTCGTCAGTGTGCCGGTCGGGATCATCGGAACCATCTGGGCATATATGATGTTGCGCGAAACAGCGACCATCCGTGAACATCAAAAGATTGATTGGCTGGGAAACGTGACATTTGCGCTGGGCCTCACCATCTTCCTGTTGGGGATCACCTACGGTATTGAGCCATACGGTGGGTCGCCGATGGGCTGGAGCAATCCCCTGGTCATCGGAGCAATTCTTCTGGGCATCGTGCTTCTGGTAGCCTTCGTCTGGATCGAACTGCACGTGGACGACCCCATGTTTCGGCTCAGTCTCTTCAAAATTCGCATGTTCGCTGCTGGCAATACTGCTGGCTTTCTCTCCGCCCTTGGACGAGGCGGCCTGCAATTTATGCTGATTATCTGGTTGCAAGGCATCTGGTTGCCATTACACGGCTATAGTTTTGAAGAGACCCCCTTGTGGGCAGGCATTTATATGACCCCTCTGCTCATCGGCTTCATTCTGATGGGTCCTATCAGTGGTTACCTCTCGGACCGCTTCGGAGCGCGTCTTTTCTCGACGACCGGCATGCTTATGCAGGCACTGGGCTTTCTCGGACTGACCGCGCTGCCAGTGAACTTCAACTATCCGCTCTTTGCTGTACTGATCTTCATCCTCGGCTGTGGTTCAGGCTTGTTCGCCTCGCCCAACACAAGCTCTATCATGAGTAGTGTTCCACCGGAGACACGCGGCGTCTCCTCCGGCATGCGCGCAACATTTCAAAATAGTGCCACCCTGGTCAGCATCGGCTTATTCTTCAGTATCGTCACCGTGGGATTGGCCTCAGCACTTCCTTCGACCCTCTCAACCGGGCTGATCGCATATGGGGTTCCCACCCAGGCGGCTACAGCCATCTCGCATCTGCCCCCAACGGCCGCGCTCTTTGGTGCGTTTCTGGGGTATAACCCGATTGGAGTACTGTTACCGCCATCAGTGCTGCAAGTCATCTCACCCACACATAAGGCGATACTGCTGGGCAAGACATTTTTCCCGAACTTGATCTCTGCACCATTCATGGATGGCTTGCACGCGGTTTTCTATATCTCGGCGGCCCTGTGCCTCATAGGGGCGGCAGCATCGTTGTTGCGAGGCAAGCGTGTTGTCTACGGGCAAGAGAAACACTGAGTGAGCAAAAGCTGCTCACCAGACGTAAAGAATCGGACAAAACGAGCCATGCAGGTACGTCCGTCGATGATTTCCCGGTGAATGCTCACGCACTCGTTGCATACGACGTGTATCTGGTAGAAACAGGAAGGAGAAGTCGATGTCTGATACTCACACTCATTCGCATACAGCCCTCTTAGTTATGGATGTTCAGGAAGGAATTG
>JACZCU010300479.1_pt1 | contig 20326 bp, 16 predicted proteins | sample 8641851 | NCBI WGS metagenome assembly JACZCU01 (sample SAMN15324605, study PRJNA640507) | soil metagenome | isolation source: monocropping sugarcane control | place: China: Luxin town, Laibin City, Guangxi Province | collected 2019-07-25 | depth 10cm m | reverse complement strand
TGGATACCGCTGGCCATGGTCGTGTGCCCGTCGGCGCTGCTCTCGGCGGTTTCGCTGATTGCGCTGGCGGTTTGGTTCCCCGTGACGATGCTGACCGCCTCAGGCATTTCAAATACTAAGGCCTCGTATCTCGACGTCGCCCGCACGATGGGGGCCGGGCGATGGTACCTGATTTTTCGCGTGGCGATTCCCGCGGCGATGCCGAGCATTTTCATTGGCCTGTTCATGGGATTAGGTACGTCCTTCCTGACGCTGGTTGTGGCCGAGACGGTCGGCGTGAAATCAGGTTTGGGATGGTATGTGAGCTGGGCTCAGGGATGGGCCGAGTACGGAAAGGTATACGGCGCGATCGTTATCATGGCGGCGTTCTTCTCGACCATCATGACGCTGCTGTTTGCTCTGCGGGACCGCCTGCTGGTCTGGCAGAAGGGGGTCATTAAGTGGTGATTGCCCCAGCTTCTCCCAACTCGCTTGACGCATCGTCATTGCAGATCCGCAATGTCACCAAACGTTTCATCGCGCCGGACGGCTCAGAGCTGACCGCCCTCGACAATGTTTCGCTTACCATTTCGGCCGGCGAAATGGTATCGCTGGTAGGCCCCAGTGGCTGCGGGAAGTCTACGCTCCTTCGCCTGCTGGCAGGGCTCGAACAACCAACAGCCGGCGAGCTTCGCGTCGGCAATGAGCCGATCCGCGGACCCAGCGCCCAGCGCGGACTGATGTTCCAGGATCACAACCTGTTTCCCTGGCTGACGATCCGCCGGAATATTGAGTCGGGCCTCGTCGCGCGTGGCGTGTTGCGGGAGAAACGGCGCGAAGTGGATGAATTTATCCAACTGGTCGGGCTCAAAGCGTTCGCCAATTCATATCCGCACCAGATCTCCGGCGGCATGGCGCAGCGTGCCGCACTGGCGCGGGCGCTGGTGAATCATCCAAAGGTGCTGCTGTTGGATGAGCCGCTTGGGGCACTCGATGCATTTACGCGCATGCGGATGCAGGATGAGGTGCTTCGCCTCTGGCAGAATCGCGGGACCACGATGGTGTTGGTGACTCATGATATCGACGAAGCGATCTACATGAGCGATCGCATTGTAATGATGACGCCCCGGCCCGGCCGCATCGAACGCATCATCGAAGTGAACCAGCCTCGCCCCCGGCAGCGAAACAATTCCGAGTTCCTCGAACTTCGCGGGCGGATTCTCGAAATGCTTCATTTCGCGGGGGAACATGCACAAACCGCCAATGGCGAGCATTGACGGAGCAAGTTATCCGGGCGCGCCAAGGAACCATACTGCCGCCCAAGTGCACGCCAGCGTGAGCAGTGCGACCAGCAGCAGAAGCCAGATCGTAGCGGTCTTCCAAAATCCTCCTTCAAAAGAAAATGGCAGGGCCTTTTGCAGGGCGTCGGCAATCGGACCGCTGCCGACGAGGCGTTGGATGTGGCCACTCAATTCTGACATGCAGGTGGTATGGTACGATTTGAGATTCCACAGCAGCAAAAAGTCGATCAGCCCTAGAAGTGCGCAGATTGCAAAGACGCCGCCGATGATCGCGGGTCGCGGAGCATGCTGCTGGGCGAAAATCGTGGCGACGACGGCAATCAGCGAAACCAGCCACGCGACCGAGTTCCATCGGATCGCATCCCAATGACGAAAGTTGGCCAAAGCCTGCGCATGCAGATGACATGCAGCCTGGATCGAATCGGCTGTCGAGTGAGTTGTCGTCTCAGGAGCCAGGGCGGCAGCGAGGAACGAAAACGCCTGGTGGTAAATCCCACCCGAAACCTGTGATTCGCGCGGGCCCGCGATATTCAGCATTTTGATTTCGTGCTTCTGCAGAAATGATCGTACTGAAAGGATCGCGTTCGGCAGACTGCTTTGTGCGAGGTCAATCAATAGGTAAGGCTTGTGAAGTTCCTCGATGAATCTGAGGGTTTCCTGCGTACCCCTATCCGGCGGGCCCTTGGTGATGATCAGCGTACCATCCGATTCCCGTACGTTTTGTTCCGTCCGGAAATCCGGATCTGCTACCTGCGTCTCGACTAACCCACTGTACTTATTGCGGTCGATCGTTCCGTCCTCGGCCCAGAAGCCTTGCGGGACTTTGCCGCCGTGAGGCATGCAAACGCTGATGGCGTAATCCAGCGCCGCGCGATCGACCCCCGTCTGGCCGCCGGAGATGATTTTCTGCAGGGAGCCCATCGGTGAAATTGTATCGATCGCGCCAAAGTTTAGCCGCTACCGCTTGCGGTGCGCTTCGATCGCCAGGAAGCGCCCGACAAGCCGGGCGGCTAAATCGGCAGAGAAAACTCTATGTGTTTGTGTTTACATCGACTTCCAGTCGCAGTTCGAGAATCGCTTGTCCCAGGGCTTTGCCCTGAGCATCGGTGCGAAGCGATACGCTTCCGCCGCCGTCCAGGATTTGGGGGAGAATGAAGTTCAGGGCGCTCAGGTTCGGCAGTTCGTATCGGATTACTTTGCCGGGCTGAAGGGGGGCGAAATATTGCTCGACCAAGTCGGCAGTTAAATGTTCTTTCAGAAGCTCATACCCGCCCGGCTCGCGGGCGATGACGCCGATGTTGGCGCCGGCGCCTTTGTCGCCGCTGCGGGCGTAAGCGATGTCTCCCAGGCGGATCGCGGGCATGATCATACCTCGATAAGCTGAACCTTCGGCTTCACTTTCGATCGCGGAACCAGCGTCGGCCAATAGCCAAAGACTTCCCGCACCGGCGGACGCCCTTCGGCATACCCGGTCGTTCCCTGCGGTCCGCTCGTGACCAGCGGCGCGATCTCCCGTGTAAATCGCTCGACAATTTCCTTTCGCGGATCAAACACACTGATGCGAAGCACCGTTTCAAGCAGGCCGGCGCTATCCGTTTGAGCGACTTGGCCGATGGCATCGCCGCTGCCGAGGCATTCGATGTGGTAGCGCTGTGGCACACTGCCAGCAGCGCGCAAACGTTCGAGAACTATCTGACCACATCGGCGCGCCTTGGCCACCGCATCGCGACCGACGACCGTCAGCATTCCCGCGGCCCGGTAGCCAGCTCGATAGGTCGCGCTGACTTTGTATTGATCGGGGGGTGGGCCGCCCGTTGCACCATGGACACGAACGCGATCGTTCCCTTGGTCTTCAACGCCGAGCGTGAGGAATGACACCGTCGCATCGGGGCTGAGATAGCGACCTGGATCACCCAGCTCGTAGACCAGCTGCTCTCTAACCCTTTGCTCTCCCACCCGGCCGCCGGTGTTGCGGGGTTTGGTGACGATGCAAGAGCCGTCCGCGGAAACTTCGACAATCGGGTAGCCGATGTTCCGCGTGTCGAGATCCAGCCAATCGGTGCTGATCCCGCCGGTGACTTGCGTGCCGCATTGGATAAGATGGCCAGCGACCGTCGCGCCGGCAAGACGCGGAAAATCATTTGCCTTCCATCCAAAGTGCGCAACGCATGGGGCAACAGTAAGACTCGGATCGGCCACGCGCCCGCTGATGACAAGATCCGCACCTTTTTGGATTGCCTCGACCATCGGAGCCGCGCCGATGTAGGCGTTTGCCGTCACCAACGATTCGCGGATCGTTTCGATCGGCGCGCCGCTTTCCATATGTGCAAATTCGTGTGTGTGGGAATTGGTAGTAAGTGCCGCTCGAATCTCCGGCAGCACATCATCGCCACTGACGATGCCGACTCGCAGATTTTGGCAGCCAGCATTTCGCAGGACTTGAGCACAAGCGTCGGCACAGCCTGCCGGGTTCAAGCCGCCGGCATTGGTTACTACGCGAAGCTTTCGACTGTCTTTCCAGAAGCGCGCCAGCGACGCAACAACGCTGACAAAATCTCGCGCATATCCAGCCGCCGGATCGCGCTCGCGCTGCTTGGCCAGAATCGACATCGAGACTTCGGCCAGGTAATCGAGCGTGAGATAATCCAAATTCGGCGCCTGCTCGACGAGGCGTGCCGGGGCGTCGTTGGAATCGCCCCAGAAGGCCGATGCGTTGCCGATGCGAATCGTCTCTATGCTGCTAATACGTGTCTCCTAATTCGATCATGACTGCTCCTTCGCAATGGACGTGAGTCTTAGACTTGCAATACCCCCATGCGTAACCCACCCCTGGGAGCGGGCCGAGTGGCGATGGCCAGCGCATCGATCAGCACCTGGCGTGTCTTGTGCGGCTCGATGATTGCATCGATCCAGCCGCGGGCGGCGCCGTAGCGAATATCGGTTTGCGATTGATAATCGGCAATCGTTCGCTGACGGAGCTTATCGAGCTCTTCATCCGACAGCTTCTCGCCTTCGCGCTCGGCTTGGCGCTGGCGAAGAGTAACGAGCGTACCCGTCGCCTGCTCGGCTCCCATCACCGCATATCGCGCGCTGGGCCAGGCGAAGATGAAGACCGGATCGAAGGCCTTGCCCCAGAGCGCGTAATTTCCCGCGCCAAATGCTCCGCCGCCGATGACGGTAATCTTCGGCACGGTGGAGTTGCTGACGGCGTTCACGAGCTTCGCCCCGCTGCGAATGATGCCAAGCTGCTCGGCCTCGCGCCCGACCATGAACCCCAGCACATCCTGGAAAAACAGGATCGGCAAGCCGGTCTGGTTGCAATCCATGACAAATCGTGCGGCTTTGTCGGCGCTGTCATCATAAATCACGCCGCCGATCTGCAACTGGCCATGTGCGGATTTAATCGGATGTCGCTGGTTGGCGACGATGCCGACTTTCTGCCCGCCAACAGCGGCGTAGGCGCAAATCAGGGATTTGCCATACTCGGCTTTGTATTCAGCCATCGAAGAGACATCGACGATGCAGGCAAGCACATCGCGCATGTCGTACGGTGTGCGCCCATCGGGGCTGACCAAGTCGTACAGGTCCTGCGGATCGCGGGCCGTCAGCGCGGTTGTGGTGCTTTGTGTTTCCGCAGGCAGCAGATTGACCAGCGATCGCAATCGCTCGAGGCAGGCCTCATCGCTGGGCTCCTCGAAGTCGATCGTCCCACTGATGCGGGCATGCATGGTCGCGCCACCCAGTTCTTCGGCATCGACGACCTGCCCGGTTGCAGCTTTCACCAGGGCAGGGCCGGCCAGATACAACTCGCTGCCGGAGGTCATCAGCAGCTTGTCGCACAGCACTGGCAGATAAGCGCCGCCGGCGACGCAATTGCCCATTATGGCCGCGAATTGAGGGACGCCCATGGCCGACAGAACCGCGTTGTTACGGAATATCCGACCGAAATCATCTTCGTCGGGGAAGATTTCGTCTTGCATCGGCAGGTAAACGCCGGCCGAGTCCACTAGATAAATCAGCGGCAGATTGCAGCGCGCGGCGATCTTCTGCGCCCGCAAAACCTTCTTGCAGGTAGCGGGGAAAAACGCCCCGGCTTTTACCGTCGCGTCATTCGCGACGATCAGGCATCGCCGCCCAGAGATGGTACCGACGCCTACTACCACACCCGCCGCCGGCACCACCCCGGCTTCGGGATACATCTTCCAGGCCGACCAAAGGCCAATTTCAAGGAAACTTGACGGATGATCGACCAGATGATCGATGCGCTGGCGGACGGACAGGCGTCCGAGCTTTCGCTGACGGGCATGCCCCGCTTCGCCGCCGCCTTCGCGCAGGCGAGCTTCCTCGGCCATCACCTGCTCGGTGATCGAGCGGAGGGTCGCGAGCTCATCGTGCGTCTGTGGTGAACCATTTTTCTTTGCGGTTCGCGTCATTGCATTTGCTCCGCAACCAATTCGTACCAACCTTTCCCATCGGCCCGCGCACGAAAGACCGCATGGCCCGGTTCATGATCCAGCACCAGCACCCAGTTTCCTGCCGACGCCTCTTCCAAAAACCAATGCCGGCTGACGGTGCTCATAAACGGCTCCACATCGTAAGCCATGTTGTAGGCCGATCCGACATGATGAGCGGTGGGAACCAGATCCGGGACGAAGACGATGGTCTGCCCGCGATCGTCGGTGAAGGTGATGGCCTGCTGTCCCCACGTATGGCCCGGCACGTTGAATGCGAAGAGGCCGGGCAGAAATTCCGTTTGACGATCGACCACGCGAGTGGTGGGCAACTCATCTCGCAGCGGAAGATGGCCCGCGGCAAAAGGTGGCGGGGATTCGATGAAACTGAGGCGCTCGCGAATCGGCTCCAGATGTTCTCGCAGATAAGTGCGCGTCATCACCGAGCGATTTGCGATCGCATCATCCCATTCCCGGCTGTCGGCCCAGAGGCTGGCCTTCGGAAAAGTCAGCTTTACGCCAAGGCCCGCGGGGCCGATCCAATCGGCAAGTTCGCCGGTCCGCGCGCGGCGGGTCAGGCCGCCGGCATGATCGAAATGAAGATGCGTCACGATCACGTGATCAACTTCTTCACAGCTTGTGCCGGCGTCGCGAAGGGCGGTCATGATCCACTCGTCGCCAAGGCCGAAGATCTGGCGGAATTTTTCGTCATATTTGAGCGGATCGCCACTGCCGACTTCGATAACCGCCCGGCGGAAGCCAGCGCTTTTCGGATCAACCGATTCCAGCAGCAGACAGTTGTGGCCGAGCGTAATGCGCCCCTGCGCATCGCTTTGCACATTTCGGCCCCACAGTGCCTTGGGCACGACCCCGAACATCGATCCACCATCCAGGAGCAAGCGACCCGCGCGCAGCAGCCTCCAGCGATACCGCGGCCTCTTCGGTGCGGCAGCCGATTCGTCGATCGCGCGCTGCAGGAACGATTGCGGCTCGCGACCGGATGAAGATGGGAGAGGTTGCGTCGGCATGGTGCGAGGATCGCAAATCAATCTTGTCTGGCGGCGGGCAGCAGTTCATCGGGCGTCTGGAGCAATTCCATAATCTTGGCCAGAGCCGTCGCTGATGTCGCGCCATCGATGACGCGATGATCGGCCGACAAGCTCAAAGGCAGCAGCTTGCCCACGCCCAGCATTCCGCGCCGAACGACCACGCCTTCGCGCGCCCGTCCGACCGCAAGAATTCCCGCCTCGGGATAATTGATGATCGGCGTACCAAATCGTCCGCCGAGCGATCCGAAATTGCTGATGGTAAAGGTCGATCCGCTCAGCTCATTGGCAGGAATCGTACGCTGCCGGGCCGCGTGCGCGAGGCGGGCGATATGCCGGCTGATCTCCAGCACGCCCATCTGGTCTGCATTGCGGATCACCGGCACCATCAGTCCATTTTCGGTGTCGGTTGCGATGCCCAGGTGCACCGGCCGATGCTGAATGATTTCTTGCCTCTCATCATCAACGGTTGAATTGAGCTTGCGATACTGCTGGCCCAATTTGCCCCCGAGCACACGACACACGGCGAATGCGACGAACGGCAGAAAGCTGATCTTTTCGTTACTGGCCGCCATCAATTTGCGGCGAAGCTCATCGAGTGCCGACACATCCGCTTCGTCCATCACGGTGTAATGGATCGCGTGATTGACGCTGTGGCGAAGACGTTCGGCAATCGTCCGACGAACACCCCGTAGTGGAATGCGAAGGGCGTCGCCAGCATCGGCGGCGGGGGTTGGCACTGCTGGCCGTGCGGGTTTTGGCTGGGGAGCCGGTTGAGTTTTGGGTTTAGCAGGCGCTGCGATGTTTTGCGCGGGTTGATGCTGACCAGCCATCGCTTCCACATCCGCGCGCGTCACGCGCCCGCCGATGCCGCTGCCGTGAATTGCGTCGATTTCGACGCCAAGGTCGCGCGCGAGCCTTCGCACCGCCGGAGCGGCTCGCACTTTTCCATGCTCTTCGTTTTCCATCAGGGAACCGACAACTGTGCCGGCATCGCGCTGCGGCGCACTGGTTTCGGTACCGGCGTTATTCCCATTCCCACCGGCCGAAGTACTGCGGGAAACCTCCAGCTCCACTGGCGCTTCCGATTCATCTCGAAATGTCACCAGCGGCGCGCCGACCTTAATCGATTCGCCCGGCTTGCCATGCAATTCCACAATCGTCCCGGCGCGCGGGCTGGGCACTTCAACAAGTGCCTTCGCGGTTTCCATTTTCGCAAGCATGTCGTTCTCTTCGACCTGCTGGCCGACGTGAACGACCCATTCGATCAATTCCGCCTCTTCCAGCCCCTCCCCCAGGTCAGGCAGGCAAAAATCATTCGGATTTCCGCTTCGCCGCGCTACCATGCGATCCTCGCTCGCTAATACGCCAGGCAGTCCCGCACTCCGCTGATAATCCGATCCTCGTCGGGAAGGTACTGCTTTTCCAGTTTGTAGTACGGCATCGAGGTATCAAATCCAGTGATCCGTTGGACCGGCGCTTCGAGCGACAGGAAGCAATGCTCCTGAATCAGACTGGAAATCTCTGCGCCGAGGCCCGCGGTCTTGGGCGCTTCGTGCACCACCACCGCGCGTCCCGTTTTGCAGACGGATTTTGTAATCGTCTCCACATCCAGCGGGCTTAGCGTCTGCAGATCGATCAGCTCAACGCTCGCCTCTTCGGGCATCTGATCGAGCGCCGCCAGGCAGACGCTCACCATGGCGCCCCAGGAGATCATCGTGAGGTCGGAACCTTCAGAAATCACTTGCGCCTTGCCCAGCGGGAGCGTATAGGACTCTTCCGGCACCTCTTCCTTGATTGCGCGGTAGACGCGCTTTGGCTCAAAGAAAATCACCGGATCCGGATCGCGAATCGCGCTGATCAAAAGGCCCTTCGCATCGTAAGGCCGCGACGGCATCACCACCTTCAACCCCGGCGTATGCACATAAACCGCCTCGGGCGAATCGCTGTGCAATTCCGGAGCATGAATGCCGCCACCGACGGGAACGCGAATGGTTAAAGGACAAGTGAATGCCCCGCGCGTGCGCGAGCGACATCGCGCCGCCTGGTTGACGATCTGGTCATAGGCGGGCCCCATGAAGCCTTCGAATTGCAGCTCCGGCACCGGCCGCATGCCGGCCATCGCCAGGCCGATCGATGTTCCGATGATCCCCGATTCACTCAAAGGCGAATCGACCACGCGATCGGCGCCAAAGCGCTTCTGCAGCCCATCGGTCACGCGGAAAACGCCGCCATTCACACCAATATCTTCCCCCAGGAGCATGACGCGCTCGTCAGCTTCCATCTCCTGCGCCAGGGCCTGATTGATTGCTGCGACTAAATCGAGCTTTGCCATGATTGGCTCCAATCGCGGCTGCACTTCATTCCGCATTCATCGGTTTTCCGCGGGTCGTATCGCGTTCCTTGGGCGGCTGGAGACCGATCTGCGTCGGGTCCAGCCCGATCGAATCGGTGCGAAGCGTCTGCTTCTGTTTCTGCAATTCAGTCGGGAGCTGCTCGTACATGTAATCGAAAATATCGTCCGAACTTTGCGGCAACATCTTCTCAGCCACGCCGATCACATCATGCACGATCCCCTTGGCCTTTTTCTCCGCTACCGCCTGCTGGGTTGCATCCCAGAGATTCTTTGCTTCCAGGTACTTTCGCGTGCGAATGATCGGATCGACCTTCAGCGCCGCCTCAAGCTGCCCAGCAGGTCGATACCGTCGTGCATCATCCGCAGTCGTATGGTCTCCCAATCGATAGGTCACCGCCTCAATGAAGCTCGGTCCAGCGCCCGCTCGCGCGCGCTCCATGGCGTCTTTGGTCACCTTATACATCGCAAACAGATCATTCCCATCCGCCTGAATCGTCGGCATGCCATACGCCAGTGCTTTCTGAGCGAACGTTTCCGAAGCGCATTGATGGCCGCAGGGCGTTGAAATTGCCCATTGGTTATTGAGGCAGCAGAACACCACCGGCACCTTCAAAATCGAAGCGAAATTCATCGCCTCATGGAAATCGCCAGTGCTGGTGGCGCCATCGCCAAAGAAGCAGATGACCGCGCGGTCTTCCTTGCGCCGCTTGAATGCCCACGCGATGCCCACTGCATGCAGCGTCTGCACGCCGATCGCAACGCAGATCGGGTTCATCGAAAGATTAGCCGGGATGGCGTTACCGCGCTCGTCGCCCATCCAGTGCAGCAGGGCGTAATGCATCGGCAGGCCATGCAGGAACATGGCCGGATTTTCGCGATAGTAGGGAACGATGTAATCGATGCCTTTGCGAAGAGCCTTGGCTGCGCCGAGGGTGGCGGCTTCCTGCCCCTTGTTTTGCGGGAAGGTGCCCATGCGGCCGGAGCGCTGCAGCTTGAAAGCCGCCTCGTCAAACTCCCGGCAGAGGATCATCTGCTCATACAGATATTTCACGTCGCCGTCGCTCAGCGTCCCCCGGGCCAGCGATTCATCGAGCTGCCCCTCGGGCCCGAGGATCTGCAGCCGCTCGATGTGCGCGCTATAGACGACTTCTTTGGGCATCGATCACCTCCGCCGGGCATTCGCATTCCATGCCTCGGCCGATCGCAATGTACTTTATCCTCTCGCATTAACTACCGTTTTCCCAGCGTTCGCCGCATGGCCATTTCCTTTATGGCGATTGTCACCGGGAAATTGCTTGATTCCATTTTGCACCGGCCGCTTGCCCGTGCCTTTGGCATTGGGCGATTCTTCCGGAACGACAAATTCACTGTTGGGAAGCTGGTCGCTCCAATGCAGCGCTGCCTTGGCGGCCGCCAGCATCGAATCATCGTCGTTATGAAATAGATCGCGATGGCAGCGGTGAATTTCGGTCGCTGCCATGTTCATGAAATAAATCGCCGCCGCTTTGTCGCGCTCGAATCCGAGTCCAGACTTTCCGCTCTTGATATCCGAATCGAGCCGGCTGAGCGTGCAGGCATAGGCGTGGGCCCACATCGCCGAATCGGCCAGTCGCGCCTGTACCGATTGCCGTGAAACAATCTGCTCGCCAAGCTCCTTGCTGGCCACCTTAAAGTGATGGCTGTGATCGCGCACCAGGCCCGCCAAACGATGCGCAAAAGGCTGCAGCGATTCTTCCAGCTTCGCATGAATCGTCGGTGCCGCCGGCGTCATCCCCAGGAAAAGCTCGGCTCCCAGCGGCGCGGCCGCTTTAAAGACCTCCGGCCTTCTGAGCCCGCGCACGATTCGCGCCAGATTCTGTCCGGGTGACTGCTCATGATCCCAGCCCACCGCCTGCTGCACGCCCAGCATCTTCTCGGCCAGTTGCTTACCGCCATAGGCGAAAATGAAGGCCTGCATCACTTCATTGGCGCCTTCGACGATCAGATTGATTCGCGAATCGCGGAAAATGCGCTCGACCTCGTTCTCGGTCATGTATCCTTCGCCGCCCATGATCTGCATCGCATCGTTGACGACGCGCCAGCCCATTTCCGAGCAGAAGAGCTTGCAGATGGCGGTTTCGAGCATGATGTCTTCATCATGCCGATCGAGCATCGCGGTGGTCATGTAGAGCATCGCGTCCATCGCGTAATTGAGCGCGCTCATCCGCGCGATCTTCGCCTGGACCAGCTCGAAATCAGCCAACGGCCTTTGGAATTGGAATCGCGTCTGCCCCCATTTAATCGCCTGCTCCGAAGCGCGGCGGGCGCCACCAAGCATGCCTGCTGACAAAGTGCAACGACCATAGTTCAAACAGGTCAACGCGACGTTCAATCCTTTGCCTTCGATGTGGAGAAGATTCTCGCGCGGCACCTTCACATTGTTAAATCGAATGCGCGCCTGCCAGGTCCCGCGGATGCCGCATTTGCTGCGGTTTTTCTGGAACACCTCGATGCCGGGCATATCGCGCGTGCAAACCAGCGCCGTCACCTTCTCCGAAGTTTTGCCGGTCTTCGGGTCCGTGATCTTCTGCTTGGCCATCACGGTAAACAGCCCGGCCATCGCGCCGGAGGTGGACCATTTCTTCTGGCCATTGAGGATGTAGAACTGCCCGTCTTCCGAAAGCTCGCAGCGCGTCTCCTGGCCGCCCGCGTCGCAGCCGACGTTGGGCTCCGAAAGACAGAATGCCGAAAGCCAATCCTTAGCCATGTGCGGCAGCCAGCGTTTCTTCTGTTCTTCAGTGCCAAAGAGCATGACCGCTTTGCAGCCGATCGATTGATGCGCTGAGACCATCACCGCCGTCGATCCGCAGCTTCGGCCAATGCGCTCCAGCACGCGGTTATAGCTGGTAATCCCCAGCCCCAGGCCGCCAAATTCCTTGGGAATGGTCATCCCCAGCACGCCCAGTTCAAAGAGCCGCTCGATCACCCATGGCGGGATTTCCTGTTCCTGATCGATTTGTGTGGAAGGGTGCTCGGTGCGGAGATATTGATCGAGGCGAGCCAGCAGCTCGTCGCAGCGCGCCTTCTCGTCGGCCGAGCATTTTGGATAGGGAAAGACTAGTTCTTCGCGGATGTTTCCCCAGAACAGGTTCTTGACGAATCCCATCGAGGAAGGCTCGGGGCCGATCAGGGCCTCGGTGTCTTCGATGAGTTTTCGATCCTTCTCCGCGACGCCTTTGAGGGTTTTCAGGTCTGCCATGGCAAGCGACCTTTCTGCGTGATTTTAGGCTCGCAGGAACATTCGAGGCAGGCTAATTCCAAGATCAGCCACGCCCTATAATGTGCAAGCTGCATGCCGACCGCTCACGCGTATCAAGCATACAATTCGATAGTGTCACGAGGAGCAAAGCGGTTAGACCGCATAACAAGATGTCTTCATTACCGGACGTTTCCGCCTGGATCGATTCCCAATCCGACCGCATGTGCGGCTTGGTCACGCAATGGGCCAACGTCAATTCCTATAGCCACAACCTGGCGGGCCTCGCTGAGCTTTCAGGTCTGCTCAAATCCCAATGGAGCGCGCTGGGCGAAGTCGAGGAACTCCCCATCGGCCCAGATGAATCGATCGACTCTGCTGGAAACGTGATCCAGCGCCCCCTTGGCAAAGCCCTGCGCATCATCAATCGCCCCGATGCGCCGCTTCGCGTCTTCCTCTGCATCCACATGGATACGGTTTATCCCCCCGATTCACCGTTCCAACAGGTCAAGCGTCTCGACGCCAACCGCATCTGCGGCCCCGGCGCGTGCGACGCCAAGGGAGGCCTGGCGGTCATGCTGGTCGCGGCCGAGGCCATCGAGAAAAGCCCCTGGGCCGACCGCATCGGATGGGAAGTGCTGATCAATCCCGATGAAGAAATCGGCTCGCCCGGCTCCTCGCCCTTGTTTGAAGAAGCCGCCAAGCGCAACCACGTCGGCCTGCTCTTCGAGCCCGCGCTTCCCGATGGAAGCCTCGTTGCCGAGCGCGGCGGCTCAGGGAATTACACGCTGGTCGTCCATGGTCGATCCGCTCATGCCGGGCGGGAGCCGCATTTGGGTCGCAATGCGATCGCGCTGATGGCCGAGTGTGCGGTGAAACTCAGCGCGCTTACCCAGCCCGGCATCACCGTCAACGTCGGCCACGTCGAAGGCGGCGGGCCCGTGAATGTCGTCCCCGCCCTGGCGATCTGCCGATTCAATGTCCGCGCAAAGACACCTTCTGATAAGCAGCGCCTCGAAAGCGCGATCCAGCAAATTGTGACTGAGGCGAATCTTCGCGAAGGATTCAAAGTTCAATTACACGGCGGCTTCCGCCGTCCCCCCAAGCCCGCGACCAAAGAGTCCCAGCATCTCCAGCAAATCGTCGAACAATGCGCCGCCGAGCTCCACATCCCCGTCTCCTGGCGCTCCAGCGGCGGCGTCAGCGACGGCAATCAACTCTCCGCCGCCGGATTGGTCAATCTCGACAGTCTTGGTCCGCGGGGGGACAAAATACATAGCCATGAGGAGTATCTGCTGCTGGATAGCCTGCCGGAACGAGCGAAGCTGGCGTGGAAGGTGGTGGGAAGGTTGGCCGGGGGAGGAAAACAGTGAATATTGGAAAGTCGAATTCAGTATTTGGGAATGCAGGAGTTTCGGTCATCTACCTGTGCGAGGAGTTGCTCGGGCGTCATGGTAAAAAAAATAATCGGTTACCGGCAGCTTCGCAAAACTAGCGCGCAGCACCAGAATTCTGAATCTCGACGACGTGAGATTTGCCTCGCGGGTACGTATGAACCATGCCCGCAAGCTCCAGTTGATTAACGGCACTCCTCGTTGCAGGTCTGGACGCCCGGCATCTCATGGCGAGTTCTGATTCGCTATCCATTTTGCCACCGGCGTTTTCGCATTCGGTCATGATTTGACTCTGAAGGTCGGTCAGAATTGCTCGCCGGGCGAGCCTCGGATTGTGCGAAGCAACCCATTCGGTGGGACGAAGCGCGTCGGTTTTTAATTCAATCTCTGCCGTCCATCGGCCCCATTTGCGGGAAATCTTCGTGGCGCGCTGTTTGGCCAATCGGACAAAAGCAGAGTTCCGCCGCTCGACATCAAACAAGGGATGCGGCTCGCGTGCCGGTTCGCATGCTTTAATCGCGGAATTAAAGCGGTACTTTTTTGTGCCTTTGCTGTGCTTCACCGCCAGTTCAAGCAGCAAACCAAGCGTGGGTTGAAATTCCTTTTCCAGGTCCGATTCAATCAGGTGAGCCAGGCGACGGCCACTAACGTACTGGCCAAAGTTCGCAAGCCAGGTCACCGCCAACGTGAACAAACGCGAATTTGCCGAACTCACTCGCGCTGTATCCAGGAGCAGCTGTTCCAAGTCGGAGACATTGCTGGCCGACTTGACGTTCAGCATGACGCCGAGCTTCGCCCAGCGAGCGGCAACGGAATTGATGAGAGGTCCATTCATGACTAATGCGTCGTCTAAAAGTTTACATATAGTTCCTTAACATCAGCAACAAGAATTCCTCGCAGAACCTCTGAATATAGACGCCGTTTTAGCCGCTGCCGCTTGCGGTGCGCGTCCGAGACGTGCGTTTGCAGGAGCGCTTCATGAATCTCGAAGGGACGCGGAAGTTTTTTCCATGGATCACTTTGCGCTCGGAGAAACGCGCAGCGCATGCGCTGCGGCTATTCGGCACAAGACGCGGCTGCGCCGCGGCGGGCTTCATTATTTATGAAACGTTCGCACGATGGCTCCGTCCTATTCTTGACTAACGAAGGACCCGCTTATGCTCCGCCCATCCATTGCGGTATTGCTTTTCCTCACGCTGCTGCCTTCCCTCGCATTTGCTGCCCCCACTTCGCAAACTTCGCAGGATGCTTGGCCACTGTATTCGCAAGCGATCCAGCGCATTGCGGAGGGGAACAAGGCAAAGATTTATGGCCCGCGGCGGCGTCGCCGCTGGAGTATGCGGAGTATCCGCCATACCCGGCGGAGTGGACTCGGCTGGAGACGGCGAGCTATGCCTACAACGCCCCTGCTCGCGCGCTGGTGCGCGAGGCACGGTCGCGAACTATGGCCAACTGGCCGGTGCTGCACCTGCAGGGCGGCAAGCTGGACATGAGCTATCTGAATGGCTGCCGCAACTTGGCCAATGAGTTGGGTGATGCTGCTCTGTTTCAGCATCTTCATGGCGACGACTCCGAAGCAATCGAGACGATCCGCGACTTGATGCACCTGGCCGATCTACTCGACGGCCCCTCGAACACCGCGCGCATTCAGCCGTTGGTGGCGCTGGGCGTGCGAATGCTTGCTGCCAGTCGGCTGGAGGTCATCACATCAGATGTCGCCCTCACCAATGACCCGGCAGACGCGAAGAAGCTGCAAATCAGCACCGCCAAAGCGCTGATCGGGCAGTTGTTTAGCGATAAGGATCCGGAGCCGCGCTATGCCGACTTGATTCGGCGCGAGGAGGCTGCCGCGAAGATCGACACGACGCAAAAGGAGCGCTTCCTGACGCAATTGCGCCGCGGGCAGATGGAGTTCAACCTTGCCGCGATGTCACTGGCGTGCCATCTGTTCCAGTTCGACAAGCACCGCTGGCCTGCATCGATCGAGGAGGTAACCGCTTACCTTCCCGCAGCGCCGAAGGACGCATGGGGCGCCATGGGGTATGTGATGGTCAAGCGCCAGCCGGGAAATGTCGAGCGGCCGCTGGTTTATTCTCACTGCGATTCAATGGGCGGTTTGTTTTATCCCACGAGCGAGCCGCAATACTCCTGGTTTCCAGGGGTGGGGCCCGGGGAACGAAAGCAGGGCGGGCAATTCCGCGATGTGACCCTCTGGGCGCCTGCGCGTCCCAATCCCGCGCCGACCACGCAACCGCTGAAATAATGGGTTAAAAAAATCCGTCCCGCTCATTCGAACGGGACGGATTCGGTTTTAAACCCAAGATCGCGAAGCAATCAGCTCTGCTTGCTCTTGGTCCGGTCATCGACGCGGACGTTTCCGGTCTTATCGACGCGGACATTTTCCTTCTTGAGGTCTTCGCTGACGACCTGGGTTTCGGTGACTTTGCGCTTGTTGACTTCCACTTCGCCGGTGACGACGGTGTCCTTCGAGACGTTCACGCGCTCTTCGCTGACGGGGATGCGAATCTCCTGATCCTTGATCGGCGCGTTATCGCGGGCGGTGCCGGGCGTGGAGCGGCGGGTGATCACCGCTTCTTCCTTCTCGACCGGCACTTCGATGGTCTTGCGCTCGGTGGTGACTTCCTTGTGAATGCCCACCTCCCCGCCCGAGACACGAGTCTTATTCACGCGAAGTTGCTCTTCGCGAAGCTGGATCTTGCGATTGAATTCATCGCGGATCGCGCCCTTTGCCGAATCGAAATCCAGATCGTTGCGGTCGGGGTTGGAGTCCCATTCGGAGCGGATCGCGTTTTCGTCGAAATCAGCCGACGTGCTGCGATCGGCGAGCTTTGCGCCAAATTGGTAGGCCGGGCGATAGCGATCGTAATCGGTATCGTCGGTGACGTAATCGCGGGTTTTGTAGTTTTCGCGCCAGTAATCGTCGGTGCCGGTGGGGTCAATTACTTCGCCGACGGCCTTGCCGGCATATCCGCCGCCCACCGCGCCGACCACGGCACCCACGACTCCGCCGACGACGGAACCGATGCCCGGTACGACCGAGCCGATGGCAGCGCCCGCCGCTCCGGCAGCCGCAGCGCCAACGCCTGTCGAAATCGGGTGAGAACCTGGGGCTCCGGTAATCGGATCCGGGTTGGAATCCCGGCCTGCATTGGTGTTATTCGTAGTCGTGCGGTCCTTTTCCATGACAATCACCTCTTCCTTTAATGGTCAACTCAAAATTCGCGCGGTCGCACCGCGCGAAGTTCAGGTCCACACCCGGCGGACGCCGGCGCTATCTGCCGGGCGGGGACCTGTGGCCGAGGCTTATGCAAGTGTTGGGCCATGGTCGGATCGCCTTACGATTGTCGAGGTGAATTAAAATCTTTTGCTGTGGTCATGTGATCTGCAATACGGACTGAACAAAAGGGCCGAGGCGAGTGAGGTGCGTGCGATTTTTTCACAGCCTCGGCTTTTTGTGCTGGGCATCTACCGGACGCGCCGCCTAAGAAGGGCGAGCTGACGGCAGCGCACGTGTAGGCGCGTTGCAAAGTGAGCGTCCGCCATGCAACATATCTATAGAAATATATATGAGACAAATGGGACGGTTGTCCCACCGAGCTCATCATTAAAGAGACCGGTTTAAGTTGTTATCGGTATGAGAGTTATGTCAAACAGATGACATAAACGTGGCAATTGGGACACGTAAAAACTGTCCCACTGTCCCATTTTGTATCATGCGATCGCAGTGGCTCCTCCCCATCAGCATACCTGGATATAAAAAAAGCGTTGCATTAGTTTGCACCCACTCTGCAAGCTCACGGCAGGCAGCGTTGCATTCGGGGAGCCCCGATCACAAATCCGACCGATACTTGATCAGAGGAATAGGATTCTCTGATGGTGGTGATACGTCCGATATCTCACGACGACCTGGAGCCGCTCTATGAGATGGCCAACCGGGCGGGGTACGGGCTGACTTCGCTCCCGAAGGATCGCGAGCTGCTGGCGGGGAAGATCAGCGAATCGATCGAGAGCTTCGCGCGCATCGGCCAGAAGCCGAGGGGCGAAAGCTATCTAATGGTGCTGGAGGATCTGAAGACCGGCAAAGCGGTGGGGACGACCGGCATCACTTCGAAAGTCGGGGGATTCGAGCCGTTTTATGCGTACAAGCTTGAGACGGCGGTGGCCGAGTCGGATGTGCTGAATGTGCGCAAGGAGATCGGCTCTCTGAAGCTGGTGGCGGAGCACAATGGGCCTTGCGAGATCGGGTGCCTCTATCTCTCCCCCGAATATCGCAAGGACAACAACGGCCGCTTGCTATCGCTGGTGCGATTTCTCTTCATGGCCGAATATCCGAAGCGATTCGATCCACTGGTGATCGCGGAGCTGCGCGGGATCGTGGATGAGAAGGGGCATTCGCCTTTCTGGGAGGCGCTGGGTCGGCACTTTTTCGATATTGATTATCCCAATGCGGACTATCTGAGCGTGGTGAACAAGAAGTTCATCGCGGATCTCATGCCGACGCATCCGATTTACCTGCCGCTGCTGGCCAAAGATGCGCAGGAGGTTATCGGGAAAGTTCACGAGCATAGCGCGCCGGCGATGAAGCTGCTGATCGAAGAGGGATTTGCGCGCAATGGCATGGTCGATATTTTTGATGCCGGGCCAATCGTGCAATGCAAGCGAGATCACATTCGCAGCGTGCGCGAAAGCAAAACGGCAAAGGTGGCGGATATTGTCGATGCCCTTTCGACGGAGCAGCCCATGATTGTGTCGGCTACTAAAAAGGAATTTCGAGCCTGCAAAGGGGAAATTGAGGCGGTTCCGACGGGTGGCGTGCGCTTATCAAGTCGAACCGCGATGGCGCTGAACGCGAAGGTAGGGGATAGCGTGCGATATGTGACGATGCGCCCAGCACCGGCAGCCGTGTAGAAATTCGCATCGCAAATCAGCAGCGGTTTCCTATCATCTGGCCATCAGCGGCCCATGAATTCCGGAGATACCATCGCGGCTTTCAGCAGTCCCGTCGCGCCGGCGGCGCGGATTATCCTGCGCCTCAGCGGGCCGCAGGCGATTGAGCTGGCCGCACGATTGATGGAGGGTGAGCTGCCAAAGCCGTCATCAGCAACGCGCGTGGGACTGCGCGTTAATGACCTGAAATTCCCGGCTTGGATTTATCTCTTCGGCGCGCCGCGTAGTTACACGGGCGAAGATCTGGTTGAGTTTCATCTGCCGGGCAATCCGCTGCTGGCTCAGGTGACGTTGCAACATTTGCTGCGCCTGGGAGCGCGACTTGCAGATGCGGGGGAGTTCACGGCGCGGGCCTATTTCAACGGCCGGATCGATCTGACCGAGGCGGAGGGGATTGCCGCCACGATACACGCCAGCAATCAGCAGGAGCTGTCGGCGGCGCGCCAACTCATGGCCGGAGAACTTTCGCGCCGCATCGAACCGATCATCGATGACGTGGCACAGACGCTGGCTCTGGTCGAGGCGGGCATCGATTTTTCCGATGAAGATGTGTCCTTTTTGTCGGCGGCGCAAGCGAGCGAGCGGATCGCCAAAGCTGATCGTGAGCTGGAAGATTTGCTGCGCGACAGCGCGCGATTCGAGCGGCTCTCACACGAGCCGACGTTTGTCCTGGTCGGTCGGCCCAACGCTGGCAAGAGCACGTTGCTCAATGCGCTGGCCGGGCAAGAGCGGGCGATTGTCTCGCCCGTGGCAGGAACGACGCGCGATGTGCTTTCTGCGCCGATTACGCTTGCGCGAGGCGTCATCCGCTTGATCGACGTCGCAGGATTGGAACATGCCGACGGATCATCGGGGGATTCAGCGGACGATCCGCAGTCGCACATCCATCGCCAGATGCAGGAGCACGCCCGCCGCGCGGCACAAACCGCCGATCGGCTGATTTTGCTCCGCGACATCACGCAGGGCGATGCCGATCCGATGCTTCCGCGCTCGCCGGATTTGGTGGTGCTGACGAAAGCCGATTTAGTCGACTCAGAATGCAAATCCCGAAAATCGTATCTTGCCCTAAGTGCGCAAAACAGTAGTGGCATGAGCGACCTTCTAGCCGCGTTAGATGAACTGGCCTTTGGCGCCACTTCATCTTCTGCCAAGCTCGCGCTCAAGGCGCGGCACGTTCAATCCATAGAAGAAGCACGAACAGCATTAGCACACGCCGCAAATCAGACCTCTGCCACGCCCGAGCTTCTTGCGATGGAGCTTCGCGAAGCGCTCGACGCTTTGGGGCGCATCGCCGGTCGCGTCACACCCGATGACGTTCTGGGGCGGGTCTTCTCTACATTTTGCATCGGCAAATAAATTAGACGATGCGACCCTTCTCGATCAGGAGAGAAGCATATTGATGATTTTTAAAATCGATGCGCACGACATTGCGCTCAGAATCGAAACGCGAGAATTTTACGACTCGAAAAAGACGAGCAATCATCACGCCCAGAGCAGCGCCGAAGGCCGCGCCTCCGAAAGCCAGCGGCAGGATGACTTCATTCTCCCCCGGCGGCAGATAGAGCGCTCCCACGCAGCCGGCGGCAAAACCGACGA
>JACZCU010009209.1_pt1 | contig 20336 bp, 19 predicted proteins | sample 8641851 | NCBI WGS metagenome assembly JACZCU01 (sample SAMN15324605, study PRJNA640507) | soil metagenome | isolation source: monocropping sugarcane control | place: China: Luxin town, Laibin City, Guangxi Province | collected 2019-07-25 | depth 10cm m | reverse complement strand
GTGTCCCGTTTGGATCTCGCCCACCTGCAAAAAGAGTGCTGAGTGCTTAGAGCTTAGTGCTTAGGCCCGACAAGCACCCAATTTTACTCGCCCTTCGGAATTCCGCATCGCCCGTTCTGTATTTCTGGAGCAAGTTCGACTAGAGTCTCGCGGCTTCATCATTCTTACCGGGGAGTTTCCATGGATCGTCAGCATCGGAGAGAGCTCAAGCGCGACAAGTTCGTCGACGAAGTCGGCAGCCTGACCGCTCGGGCGAAGGAAAACCAGCGGCTGCTCGTCGCCATCACGGCAGCAGTCGTCGTCCTGGCCGTGATCGGCTACGGCATCTACTTCTACGGCAGCAATCGGGAGCAGAAGGCGCAGGCGGCGCTCGGCGACGCCATCAACGCCATCGACTCGCCGCTGATTCAGCCCGGCAGCCCCAATCCCGACGCCAAGTACAAGACCGACCAGGAGCGGACCACCGCCGCCGAGGCGATGTTCCGCGACGTGCAGAAGAACTACTCGGGCACCAAGGCCGCCGACGTGGCCAACATCTACCTGGCCCGCATCGACGCCTCCAAGGGCGACGTCACCGACGCGCGGAAGCTCCTCTCGAACTTCATCAGCGACCATCCGAAGCACCTGCTCGTGGGGGCGGCGCGGTACAGCCTCTACCAGCTCCGGATCGCCAACGGCGAGGCGCCGCAGGTCACGATCGAGCTGAACGCCGAGCTGGCGAAGACGGCCGACCAGGTCCTCCCGCCCGACACCCTTCTCTCGCTCCTCGCCCAGGCGTACGACGCCCAGGGGAACGGCGAGAAGTCGAAGGAGACGCTCCGCCGCATCGCGACCCAGTACCCCGATTCCCCGTACGCGATCGACGCCCAGCGCCGGGTAGGCTCGGCGGTGTAGTTTAGGGGCGGTGCACGCCCTCGAAGTCGCCGCCTTAGCCGTCTGGCTCTACGCCCTCGCGACCACCGTCCTCAACCTGATCCTCGAACGGCCGCTCCGTCCGTCTGACCGGACGAGCGGCCCTTTCGTTTCCGTCGTCATCCCTGCGAGGAACGAGGAGCGGAGCGTCGGTGCGACCGTCACGGCAATGCTGGCGCAGACGTATCGCGGCCTCGAGATCATCGTTATCGACGACCGGTCAACCGACCGCACGCCGGAAATCCTCGCCGGATTCGACGACCCCCGCCTGACCGTCATCGAAGGAGAAGAGACGCCGCCCGGCTGGCTCGGGAAGCCGTGGGCGCTCGAGCAGGGGAGCCGGCGCGCCCGCGGCGAGCTCCTCCTGTTCGTCGACGCCGACATCCACTACGAGCCGAAGGCGGTCGCGTCGATGGTCGACGCGCTCGAAGAGAGCGGCGCCTCGATGGTCGCCGTCCTCCCGCACATCGAGATGCGCACGCTCGGCGAGCAGGTGTCGATGATGATGCTTCCCTTCTTCGCCTGGGCCGGGATCCCGCTCTGGCTCGGCAACCGCTGGAATGCCGTGAGCCTCGGCCTCGGCGGCGGCGTCGGCAACTTCGTCCGCCGCCCCGACTACGACGCGATCGGCGGCCACACCGCGCTGCACAACGCGGTCATCGACGACATCGGCCTGGCGCGGCAGTTCCGCGTCCGCGGCTTGCGGACGAAGCACGTCATCACCGACGACCTGATCTCCGCGCGCATGTACCACGGCCTCCGCGAGGTCGTCTTCGGCTTCGAGAAGAACCTCTTCGCGATCCTCGGCAGCGCGTGGTCGGCGTTGGTCATGGCGATCCTCATGGTGTGGCTGCACGTTCTGCCCTTCGTTCTCGCCTTCGCCGGCCGGCCGATCTCGATCGCGATCGTCGCGATCTGCACTCTGATCCGCGTGATGATCGCGCTCCGCGGCCGCTACTCGCTCCTGAACGCGGTCCTCCTCCACGTCCCGATGGTGCTCGTCTGGCTCTACATCCTCGTGCAGTCGACCTGGATGACCGTGCGGCGGCGGGAGATCCACTGGCGCGGTCGTCGCAGTGCCGAATGGAGCCGCTTTGGGCGGTGATACTGTTCGTGTCAGAAGGAGTGAAGCGTAATGAGTGACAAGCCCTTTCTCTCGGACGTGACGGAACTGCGCCGCCGGGCGCGGCAGCACATCGAAGACGGCGCGGTGACCGATTCCTATCGCGGGAACCGGGAGACCGTCATCAAGCTGCTCAACGACGCGCTCGCCACCGAGATCGTCTGCGTTCTCCGCTACAAGCGGCACTACTTCATGGCGCAGGGGATACAGGCCGATCCGATCGCCGCGGAGTTCCTGCAGCATGCGAACGAGGAGCAGGGGCACGCGGACCAGATCGCCGGCCGGATCGTCCAGCTTGGCGGTGCGCCGAACATGAACCCCGAGGGGATGCTCTCGCGGTCGCATTCGGAGTACGTCGAGGGGCAGACGCTGCTCGACATGATCAAGGAAGACCTGATCGCGGAGCGCGTTGCCATCGACTCGTACACCGAGATGATCCGTTACATCGGCGACGACGATATCACCACCCGCCGCATGCTCGAGTCGATCCTGGCGGTCGAGGAGGAGCACGCCGACGATCTCTCGAGCTTCCTGGCGGACATGGACAAGGACTGGAGAACTCGCGACAGGTCAGCCGGTTAGCAGACCGGGAATGTGGTAAATTCGTCGTGGTTTCACTGGTCCCGGCTTTATGTCCAAACCAGCAGAAAGACACGCAGAGCTCCTCGACCAGATCCTGAAACCGTTCGATCTGAGCCACGACTTTGGGCGCAAGCGCGCCTACGAGGCGGCCATCGACTACGCCCGCCAGAACCTGATCGACGATCCGCACTGCAACGACTTCCTCGCGGCCGCCGCCGATCGCCTCGGCTTCGCCGCCATCTCGTTCGACACGATCGAGAACCGCGTCAAGGTGCCGAAGAACGCCTGGCTCGACGTCTGGATCAGCGATGAGGACGACGAGGTCGCGTTCACCGGAACGAAGGAGGGGATCCAGTACATGATCGACCTCCTCAGCCACCTACGCGACGCCTCCGACCCCGAGCAGCACATCCACCTCGACCGCGGTCTGCTCCCGATGACGGAGAACTCGGCGAACCTCGTCCTCTTCAAGGAGGAAGAGTCGTGGTTCACCGGAACGGCGGCCGAGGGGGCGGGAGACTTCCCGCAGCGTGACATCGATCCGAAGCAGATCTACGCGATCCAGTTCGTCCACTACCCGCCCGACGACCTCCCGATCACGGCGCACAAGCTGTATCGCGTCGTGAAGGTCGACGAGGACGACGGCATCTCGCCGACGGTCAAAGAGTTCCCCGAGGGGGCGCACGAGCGCTACTGCAAGGTCACCTTCGTCGCCGACAACGACGAACGGTTCACCTACAGCTTCCACCTCGACGACCCCGCCGTGAATTACTTCACCCACCGCGAGATCCTCAAACTCGCGATGCGGACGGTGTAGGCGCGTCTATACCGGCTGCGCGCAGAACTTACAGCGCGTCGCTTTGATCGGGATTGCGGATAGACACTGCGGGCAGTCGCGGGTGTTGGGCGCTTGCGGCTCTGGCTTGCGGCGCAGGCCGTTGAACCACTTCACCACCAGGAAGACGGCGAACGCGACGATGACGAACGTGATCACGTTGTTGATGAAGACGCCGTAGTTCACTGTTGCGGCGCCGGCGGCTTTCGCCTGCGCGAGGGTGGCGTAGTGGCTGCCGTTGAGTGCGATGAACTTGTTCGAGAAATCCTCATGGCCCGTGAGGAGCCCGATCGGCGGCATCAGGATGTCGTCGGTGAACGACTTCACCACCGTCGCGAACGCCGCTCCGATCACCACGCCGACGGCGAGGTCGAGCACGTTCCCCTTGAGCGCGAACTCCTTGAATTCTTTCAGCATGTTTCCTCCGCCGCGCACAGGATAAACTCAACCTCATGATCCGGACGATCGCCGTCATCGGCACCGGGACGATGGGACGCGGCATCGCATATCTCGCCGCCATCTCCGGCTACGACACCGTGCTGCACGACAGCGACGCCGCCGCGCTCGACGCGGCGCGCGACTCGATCGAGTCGACGCTCGCGAAGGGCATCGAGAAGAAGAAAATCAGTGCCGACGACGCGCACGCCGCCATCGAGCGGATGCAGATGGTCGCCGACCTCGAGCCGGCCGTCCGCGACGCGGACCTCATCATCGAAGCGGTCCCGGAGAACTTCGATCTCAAGAAGAATCTCTTCGCGCAGGCGGACCTCTTCTGCGCCGAGGAGGCGATTCTCGCGTCGAACACCTCGTCGATCTCCATCACCAAGCTGGCGAGCAACGTCGAGCGGCGCGACCGCTTCGTCGGGATGCACTTCTTCAATCCGCCGCATGTGATGAAGCTGATCGAGCTCGTTCGCGGCGAGCGGACGTCCGAGGCGACCGTGGAGCACGTCCGCGCCGTCGCCGAGAAGATGGGGAAGACGCCGATCGTCGTCAGCGATTCTCCCGGCTTCGCCACGTCGCGCCTCGGCGTCGCGATCGGTCTCGAGGCGATGCGGATGCTCGAAGCGGGCGTCGCCTCCGCCGCCGACATCGACCGCGCCATGGAGCTCGGCTACAACCATCCGATGGGTCCCTTGCGCCTCACCGATCTCGTCGGCCTCGACGTCCGCCTCGGCATCGCCGAATACCTCGCCGAGACGCTCGGCCCCCGCTTCGAGCCGCCCCAGATCCTCCGCGACATGGTCCGCGACGGAAAGCTCGGCAAGAAGAGCGGCCGCGGTTTTTACGAGTGGCCGGGTGAATGAATCGTACGGCGCGTTCGCGTATGCCTACGACCAGTCGCTAGGGCGGAGCTTCTTCTCGGCCGTTCGCGGCGTCCTCGACGATGTGCTTTACAAGTACCCGTCGCGCGGGAAGACGCATCTCGACGTCGCCTGCGGCACGGGGCTCGTGCTCGAGCACATGCAGAAGAAGCATGGGTTCCGGTCGACCGGCATCGACGCATCGGTGCCGATGCTCGCGATCGCGCGGAAGCGGGCGAAGCGTCTGATCGCGTGCGACCTGCGCGCGCTGCCCATTCGGAAGAAGTTCGCGCGGATCACCTGCCTCTACGACAGCCTCAATCACATGCTGACGCGCGACGACCTTCTCGCCGCGTTCCAGGCGGTCCGTGGCGTCATGTCCGCCGACTCCCTCTTCTTCTTCGACATGAACCATCCCGACATCTACCCGGCGGTGTGGGGGATGCGCGAGCCGTACGTCTCGAGCGGGAAGGACCATCACCTCGAGATCGCGACCAAGTACCGCCGCCGCGAGCGCCGCGGGTACGGCCGGGTCAGCGGCTGGGCGCGGCTCCCCGACGGCGAGCGTGTCAACATTCGCGAGACGCACGAGCAGTTCGCCTGGAAGCAGAGCGAGATCGAGGCGACGCTCGCCGCCGCCCGCCTCGGCGTCGTCGAGATGATCGATTTCGACCCCTTCCAGGAGATTCAGGCGCTCGACACCGAGGGCGTGAAAATGTTTTTCGTCTGTCGTGCGTTACCTGTGAGTTCATGAATCCGCTGGAGAAGACGTTCGCCATCGGTGGAGTGCGGATCGATCCGCCGCTCGCCCTCGCGCCGATGGCCGAGGTGACCGACACCCACTACCGCAGCCTGATCAAAGAGCTCGGCGGGGCGGGCCTCGTCGTCTCGGAGTTCATCTCCTCGGAAGGACTCACGCGGAAGAACGACCGCAGCCACAAGATGCTCCTCTTCGAAGAGCACGAGCGGCCGGTGGCGATCCAGATCTACGGCGGCGATCCCGATCGCATGGACGACGCGGCCGCCATCGTCGAGCAGCAGGGGGTCGACATCGTCGACATCAACATGGGCTGCCCGGTGCGGAAGATCGTCAACACCGGCGCAGGTTCGGCGATGCTCAAAGACTTCGACAAAGCCTCGCGCGTGGTCGAGAAGATCCGCAAGCGGGTGAAGATCCCGGTCACGGTGAAGGTCCGCAAAGGGTGGGAGAGCGACGACGTCCTCCCGCTGCTGAAGCGCTTCGAGGAGAGCGGCGTCGCGGCGATCGCCATTCACGGCCGGACGCGCAGCGAGGCATACACCGGCGCGAGCGACTGGGCCTACATCGCGCACGTGAAGTCGAACCTCGGGATTCCGGTGTGGGGGAACGGCGACGTGAAGACGCCCGCCGACGCGCTCCGGATGTTCGAGCAGACGAAGGTTGACGGCGTCATGATCGGCCGCGCCGCGCTGCACAATCCGTTCATCTTCCGCGACATCGTCGCGCATGCGAACGGCGAGCAGGTACTCGACGAATTGGACCGCCGCATCGACGCCATGCAGCGCTACCTCGCCAAGATCGACGCCGCGCCGCAGATCGACAAGTGGAAGCTCCACAAAGCCCGCACCGTCGTCGGCTGGTTCTCCCGCGGCATCGCGCACGGCAAGGACATCCGCAGCGGCCTGCAGGACATCACCTGCGTCGCCGACGTGCAGGGGATCCTCGACCGGTTCCGCGACTCGGTCGCCGCGTGAGTCATGCCCTTCCCGCCGCACATCGAGCACGTTCTCGATCGCTACGGCATCTCTCCTGACACGAAGGCGGCGCTGTACGACCTCTACCTCTCCATGGGAGACGAGGTGCTCGAAGCGTTTGCCGACGCGGCCGAGGGCGTCACCGCGGCGTCGACGCTGACGCCGGACGACACGCTGACGCTGAAGCACGCGATCGTGGAGCGCTATCTGCGGCGGAACCATCCTCAGTGGCTCGCGGGGAAGCCGACGCCGAGCTTCTGGCATCCGCGCGCCGCGGAAGGCCGCGCCTCGGGGCTCGTGCTGCCGATCGAGAACGCGATCGAGGAGGTCGTGCGTTCGATCGTCGGCCCTTCCCAGCCGCTGCCCGACGGCGTTCTCCTCCTCGGCCGCAACGCGCACTTCGGCGGACGTGCCGAAACGATCTCTTTCGACCTCGTCGCCGCGTCGCTCGCCGACGCAATCGCCCTCGGACAGGCGGCGGGGCAGCAGCACACGATCCCCGGCTCGGCCGGCGAGACGAGCGGCACGCTCGACGCCGGACACCACGTCGCGCTCCTCTGGGAGATCCAGCCGAACGTCTACAAGCCGGCGGGCGAGCGCAATCGCGCCATCGCGAAGGTCTTCCGCAAGCACCGCAACTGGCACGTCGTCACCCTCGCCGCCGCGATCCACTGGCTGCGCGAGAAAGAGGCGAAGACGTTCATCCTCCGCGGCGACGCGCTCGCGCCGGCGCACGAGGTCAACCCGAACAAGCCGGTGTCACCGACCATCGTCGAGCACCACGACCGCACCGTCAGCCAGGTCGTCTCCGCGTTCGGCCTTACCCTCACCGAGCCGTCGCCCGACGACGAGATGCTGCTGCTCAACGCGAACGTGATGAATCACGCCCTCCGCAAGCACGCCGTCCAGCACGGAGTCAGTACGCTGATGTGGCGGATTGCCGACCGCGGATCTCACTTGTAGGACGATGGCCGTGACCGGTACGCTTGGTCGACGATTCCAACTCGACGGGGTATGATGTAACATCATACACATGGGGCGAGCCAAGATCGCGATTACGGTCGATGAGCATGCACTCGCCGAGATCGATCGTCTCGTTCGCGAGGGCGTCTACCCCAACCGCAGCAAAGCGATCGAGGCTGCGATGCAAGACCGGTTGGAACGATCCCGCCATTCAAGACTTGCGCGAGAAAGCGCGAAGCTAGACAAGTCCGAAGAGCAGGCTCTCGCCAACGAGGGCTACGCCGGTGAGAGTGAATGGCCCGAGTACTGAGGGGAGACGTCGTGTGGGCGGAGCTCAGTCCGGTCGTCGGAAAGGAGCAAGCGGGACTCCGGCCGGTCGTCGTCCTCAGTCACGATGTTTTCAACGAGCGTTCGGGCACCGTCATCGCCGTTGCGGTGAGCAGCCAAGAACCAAGGGCTGGTTTTCCCCTCACGCTGGAGATCAGAACGGCCAGGTTGCCGAAGAGGTCGTGGGTCAAGATCAGCCAAATTCGGACGCTATCCGTCGAACGGCTCGGCAAGAGACTCGCTCGGATTGAGCCAGAAGAAGTCGATCAGATCATCCAAGGCTTCAACGAGATCGTCGCGGGCTAGCGCTCGGCAGCATCTGGCGTGTCGCCTGACTTCGTGCGATCATTCCGCCGCCCAATCGTTCCAGAAAGGTCGACCCATCGTGCGCGTTCGTCTCGCCGCCATTGCGGCTATCGTCTGTCTAAGCGTCACCCCCTCCCTCTTCGCCGCCCTCTCCGCAGCTCAAGGCTTCCGCGACGCCACGCCCGAAGAGCTCGCGATGAAGGGCGTTGCCAGCTCGCCCGGCGCCTCGGCGGCCTTCCTCGACTGGGTGCGCGTCGACGAGCTCGGCGCGATGTCGGAGTACTACCGCATCAAGGTCTTCACCGACGAGGGAAAGAAATACGCCGACGTCGAGGTGCCGTACATCGCCTCGTATCCGTCAAAGGGGTCGGTGACCAACATCAACGCGCGCACCACCCATCCCGACGGCACGATCGTGCCGTTCGACGGCAAGGTCTACGACAAGCTCCTCTACAAAGGAAGCCACGGCGTCGTCCGTGCGAAGACGTTCTCGCTCGCCGACGTCACGCCTGGGAGCATCCTCGAGTACCACTACGTCGTCCGCTGGGCGGCGAATCTTCTGATGGACACCGAGTGGATCATTCAGAAGAGCATCCCGATCGAGCACGCCAGCTTCTCGCTCACGGCGTACGACGGCGGCGAGTACAGCTCGTACTTCATCTACAGCGGGCTTCCCGCGGGCGTGGTGCCCCAACGCGTCGGCACCGCACGGAACAAGTTCGTGCTGGAGATGTCGCACATCGCGCCGTACGTCGAGGAGCCGTATTCGCTCCCGGCGGCGCAGGTCAAGCCGCGCGTCTCGTTCTATTACACCTCGAGCCACGTTCGTCCCGAGCAGTTCTGGGAGTCGCAGTCGAAGGTTTGGAACAAGGAGATCGAGAACTTCCTTGGCCGCTCGCGTGCTGTCTCCGTGACAGCCGCCACGGTGATCGGCACGGAGCAGGACGCGGGCGAGAAGGTGCGCAAGCTCTATGAGTACGTTCAGGGCCTGAAGAACTTCTCCACCGACGCGTTTGTCGTGGACACGGCCGAGGCGAACAGCGCCGAGGACGTCATCGCGCACAAGGGCGGCTCGGCGGAGGAGCTGACGCGCACCTTCGTGGCGCTGGCGCGCGGCGCCGGCTTCGACGCAGACGTGCTGCGCGTCGCGTCGCGCGACGAGCGGTTCTTCAGCGACAAACTCGCGGACGCGGAGCAGATGAACGCCGAGGTCGCGGAGGTGAAGGTGGACGGCAAGCCGCTCTTGCTCGATCCAGGGACGCCGCACGCGCCGTTCGGGTTGCTGTCGTGGGAGAAGACGAATGTTCCCGCGATCCAGGTGACGAAGAGCGGCCCGCAATGGGTGAAGACGCCGCTCGATCCTCCTTCGTCCGCGATGCTGCAGCGGAAGGCCGACCTCCGGCTCGACGGCGACACGTTGAAGGGCACGATCAGCGTCACGTTCCGAGGTCAGGAGGCGCTCGTGCGCCGGCTCCGCGCCGACGACGATACGGCGCGCCGGAAAGCGATCGAGGACGAGATCAAGGGATGGTTCCCGAACGGCGCCGTGCTGAACGTCAAGAGCGCCGAGGGGCTGTCGTCGACCGATGACACCATCGTCGTGAAATGCGATGCCGAGCTGCCGGGCATTGTCTCGCAGGCCGGGATGCGCCTCATGCTCCCGCTCTCCGTCTTCGCCGCATCGGCCAAGAACCCCTTTGCGGCCTCGACGCGGAACGGGATCATCTACTTCCACCACCCATGGCAGGAAGACGACGAGGTGAAGCTGACGCTGCCGCCGAAGTACGCCGCCGGCTCGCATCCGCCGCCGCAGTCGCTCAATGCCGGCTCGTTCAAATACGACATGACGGTCGAAGACCACGGGTCGGAGCTGATCATGAAGCGCTCCCGGATCATCGACGCGACGTTCATCGACCCGGCGCAGTACTCCGGCGTCCGCATGTTCTTCAACGCCCAGACGGCCGCCGATCAGCGCCCGCTGCTCGTCAACCCGCCCGCGGAATGATCAGACTCTCGTCCGCTCTCTTCGCGATCGTCTTCGCGACCGCGGCATTCGCGGCTACCCCGCAGTGGGTGACCGATGCCGCGGCCGTCCCGACGCCGGAGTGGGCGAAGGACGCCGGCGCCGTCGTCCTCTTCGAGTCGACCGAGATCGCCGCGGGGGCCGCGTTCGACACGCACTTCCGGAGCGTCGTGCGCATCCTCTCTCCCGCAGGTCGGCGCTACGCGGCGCCGAGCGTCTACTTCGACGACCGCTCGACACTCGAGGGCTTTCACGCCTGGGCGATCGAGAACGGCACGACGCGGGAGTACCGGGAGCGCGACGCCATCGAGGCGACGCCGCTCGCGTGGGGGGAGCTGTACAACGATCAGCACGTCAAGGTGATTCGCGCGCTCGACTCGCCGGGAGTCGTGGTGGCGTTCGAGTATCAGGTGCGCCGGGTGCAGGATGCGCCGCAGACGATCTGGGACTTCCAAAAAGAGATTCCGGTGCTCTCGACGTCGTTCTCGCTCACCGTGTCGCCGCCCTGGACGACCGAGGCGCATTGGTTCCGCTACACCGCCGTGCCGTCCACCGTCGCCGCGCCGCAGATCGCGTATCAACTCAAGGACGTGCCGGCGATCGAGAAGGAGCGGCGGATGCCGCCGCTCGAAGCGGTGGCGGGCCGCGTCGGCGTCAGCGTCGGCATGCCGGCGGTGCAGACGTGGAGCGGCATCGCACAGTGGTTCAGCCGGCTCGCGGAAGTCCGTTGCCTGCCGTCGCCCGAAATGCAGGCGAGGGTGGCTGCGATCGCGCCCGCGACCAAGCCGCCGCTGGAGCGCATCCGCGCGATCGCCGAATACGTGCAGCAGGAGATCCGCTACGTCGCGATCGAGATCGGAGTCGGCGGATACCAGCCGCACCCCGCGGCCGACATCTTCAAGAAGCAGTTCGGCGACTGCAAGGACAAGGTCACGCTGCTGCGGACGATGCTGCGCGCCGCCGGATTCGAGTCGTATTACGTCATCGTGAACGCCGACCGGGGAGTGGTCGATCCCGCGTTCGCGACGCCGTACATGTTCGATCACGTCATCATTGCCATTCCGGTGACCGCGTCGGAGGGTCTCTACACGACGCTCGAGCATGCGCGCGCCGGCAAGCTGCTCTTCTTCGATCCGACGAGCGCTTCCACGCCGTTCGGCACCCTCCCCGCGTATGAGCAGCAGGGGCAAGGGCTCCTGGTGCTCCACGACGGCGGGGAGCTCGTGACGCTGCCGTCGGCGCCGCCGCAGGCGAGCCAGCTCCGCCGTCATGCGAAGCTCGTCCTCGACGCGAGCGGGCTGCTTTCCGGCGACGTCGAAGAGGTGCGCAGCGGTGACCTGGCCGCCCAGTTACGCGGGACGCTGCAGCCGCTGAGTGCCGTCGACCGCACACGCTGGGTCGACAGCGCCGTCGGCGCGCACCTGGTGGACGCCGCCGTGGAAAACCTCTCGATCGAAAACATCGACCGGCCGACGGGCGACGTGATCATCCGGTTCCACCTCGTGGCGCACGACTACATCACGCACGCCGGCGAGCTCTCGCTCATCCGCCCGCGCGTCCTCGGCGAGAAGGCCGACCCGCAGATCGGCACCAGAAAACAGACCTACGAGACGGGCGGCCCGTCGCTCCAGACCGACGACATCGAGATCGCCGTTGCCCCGGTGCTCGCCATGAGCGAGCTCCCGCCGCCCGTCAGCATTCGCACCGCGCCGCTCACGTACGAGAGCAAGGCGACCTTCGACGGCAACACCCTCCACTACCGCCGCGAGTTCACGGTGCTGGGCCACGCCATCCCGGTCAGCGGGATCGAAGAAGCCAACCGCGCCTTCGCGAAGATCGCCGCCGCCGAGCGCAGCACGGCGGTGTTCGTCGAGAAACGTTAGGCCGTCGGGGTCGCGTTCGGGTCGGGCTCTGGGCGGCGCCGGAACTGGTCGCGCGTGTCGACGATCTCTTTCATGACCTCTGCGGCATGGACGCCGAAGGCGTGCGAGATCTGGATGAAGCTCTGCAGGCTCGGAGTGTTTCCGCCGCGCTCAATGACGCCGAGGTAATTCGGGTGCAGGCCGGTGGCCCTGCTGAGCTGTTGCAGCGACCATCCTTTCTGCGTGCGAAGACGTTTGACGATCAATCCGAACGTGATCGCGTCCAAGTCGCGGGACGACCCTCGCTTCTCTGGCATGAATCGATTGTACTCCCGACAAGCCAAGGAGTTGACAGCGACGGCTCGCGAAAGAATACTGGCTTTCCTTGGATTTGATGTGGCGCAGTTTGGCACTCCTGAGATCATCGTCGCGAGAGCATTGGCAAATCCATGGACTTATTGTCGGTAGCATCGAAGCTAAGGTCGTAATCCTTGGATTAGACCGGGTTCCTGAAATGGCAGACCATACTCAGCCTTGGAGTGAGGCGATGCTTCTCAATAGTGGTCATGCTTCTCAATAGTGGTCGATTCAACTCCATGGATAGCGTAAACACTCGAATTGAGTGAAACATCGTCTCCATGGACTTCGATGGTGTTGCGATTGGTCAACAGGAAGCAACTCGGTAGGACTGATATCAACTCCATGGTTATCTATCTCAAATCCATGGAATAGCGGTTTCTGATCCATTAACTTACAGGTCATTTTGCAACAGCGATAGTTCAACTCCATGGCTGGCGTCGCCGAAAGAGGCGAGGTGATGGAGTATCTTCCCGCCAAGCGGTGAACTGCAGGAGGGAAGATGACTCGTACGGCGACGATCCTGGTGATGGTGTGTCTCGCGACTTCGGTTTTCGGTGCGATGAAGAGCGTCAACCGGGAGCTCGCGCCCGCTGCTGACGGCGACTTCGTGTTCGTCGTCGCCGGGGACAACCGGCCGACGACGCATGGCGCGCCGTTCCCGCGCGTGTTCGACACGGTCATCTCCGAGATCCGGCTCGTTCAGCCTGACCTCGTGCTCTGGACGGGCGACACGATTTACGGCTACGGCGACAAGGACCGTGCGGAACTCGCGAACGACTACGCCACGTTCCTGAAGAAGGCGGCGCATGCGGATGTGCCGATCTTCAACGCGCCCGGGAATCACGAGATCCATCCGAACGTGACGCCGTGCGACAAGCCGGACGTCTGCGAGGACGAATTCAAGGCGCACTTCGGCGAGCTTTACGGGTCGTTCGACTACCGCGGCGTTCACTTCATCGCGCTCGACACCGAGGAGATCGGACATGAGGTGGTCGTCGACGGAAAGAAGACAGGCACGCAGGTGATCGACGGCGCGCAGCTCGAGTGGCTGAAGAAAGACCTCGCGGCGCACAAGACGGCGCGCGCGATCTTCGCGTTCTTCCACACCGAGCTGACGGTCGCTCCGAACGACGAGGAAGGCAACGGTCATCCCGCCCTCGGCAACGCTTCGGACATCCGTTCGCTTTTCGCGAAGTACCACGTGAAAGCGGTGTTTCAGGGTCACGAGCATCTCCTCTACGCGCCCGACCCGCGGACGACCGAGGGTGTCCGCTACTTCGTGGCCGGCGGCGCGGGCGCGCCGATGTACGCACATCCGGAGAACGGCGGCGTCTCGAGCTACATCGTCGTGGAGATGAAGGGGAACGACGCCACGTTCAACGTCGTCGAGCCGGGGCGTTTCTACGCCGAAGGCACCGGCGACGTCGTGTGGTTGATCAACTCGAATGACGTCGATCTTCCCGCGCGCCGGATCGAAGCGACCGTTCCGGGCTCGGTCGGCAAGTGCGGTGGCCTCGCGTTCAGCCAAACGCTCGCGAAGAAGTTCGACGGCGAGATCCGCGAAGTGAGCTGCAAGCCGTCGGGCGCGAACCTCGATCTCACGCTGGAAACGTCGAAAGACATGCCGAAGCGGAGCTCGATGGACATTCACGTCCACGCAAGATAGCTAGCGTCTCCAAGTCGCGCGAAACACGCGTGTCTTGCCTTTGAACAGGATCGGCTGGGAGCTGAGCGTCAACTGGTCGCCGTCGAACGCGATCTCGCGTCGTTGCTCGGTCCCCACCCAGTTGGGAAAGAGGCTTCCTCGGACATGGTGCGTGACGACGCGGGCGCTCTCGTCGACTGTGTACGTGCCGAAGTACGCGGTGTATCCGGTGAGGGCGGCCGACAGCTCCTCGAACGTGCCGTCGTTGATATCGCCTGAGGAGAACGGCGGACGATCCGCCTGCATGATCTGGGCAGCCATGTGGCCTGCCTCGTCGTAGGTGATCACGCCGCTAACGTCGCGGCCCATTGGGTATTCGACCTCGGTGCCGTTGACGATCGTGAGCGAGACGAGGGTCCAGTGGCCGAGGAGTTCAGCGCGCAGTGGACGCTCGAAATCCATCGTCCAATTCGTTTCCCAGGTCGTCCCGCCATCGGCGGAAAACGCCTGCTCCCAGTGGCGCGGCTTCCAGATGAAGCGGATGCGGATCGGTTTGCCGTTGAACGTGTCGTCGCCGAAGAAGACGCCGACGCCGTTCTCGAAGCGGCCGTTCATCGGAGGATCGAGCGTTCCGGGACGACGGCTGTCCATCCAATGGATCGACCAGGTTTCGGTCTCGGGATTGAACAGGCGGAGCGTCGCGCCGAGGTACGGGTCTTCGGGCAGATTGACCGCGATCTCGTCGAAGTTGCCGAGACCTCGCAGGACCTTGCGCACCGTCGCCGCACCGGTGAACTCGATCCATTCGGTGTTGTTCTCCAGCCGTTTCGCAAGGCGCCGGTGGTGAACCGTCCAATCCCCGATCAGGAAATCGAAATCGTTTGCGTTGCCCATGACGGTGGCGGAGTGTAACGCGGCGGATGGATATGATCCGCGCATGAAACGTGCGCTCGCCGTCCTTCTTTTGGCCGCGACTTCTCTGTTCGCGCAGCCGCAGCAGCCGATCACGCTGACGATCGACATGATCATGAAGGGGCCGCAGTTCGCGGGGTACGAGCCGCGCGACCTGCGATGGGCGCCCGACGGCCAGCACCTCTTCTTTCACTGGAAGCAGTACAGCGAGCCGATCGAGAAAGACTTCGACACGTACGTCGTCGGCCGCGACGGCAAGGGCCTGCGCAAGCTGACGGACGAAGAGGCGAAGGACGCGCCGCCGGTGCGCGCCTACTGGTCGCGCGACCACAAGCGCGCCGTCTATGTCGACGACGGCGACGTCATCCTCTACGAGAACAACAAGCACCGGAAGCTGACGGATACGATCGAGCCCGAGTCGGCGGCGCGCTTCACGCACGACGAGCGCCACGTCGCGTTCATGCGCGGCAACAACCTCTATGTCCTCGCGATCGACGACGGCTCGATCGTGGAGATGACCAACATTGCCGGCCCCGACGACAAAGAGCCGCTGTGGGACGACAAGAAGGGGACCGAGAGCCAGGAGTTCGTGAAGTCGGAGGAGCGGAAGCTCTTCGACGTCGTCGAGCGCCGCGCGAAGAAGAAGGAAGAGGACGAGGCGAAGAGAAAGAAGGACCATCCTCTCAAGCCGTACAAGATCGACAAGCGGCAGAACGTGGCCGACCTGCAGCTCACGCCCGACGGCAAGTACGTCATCGCGTCGATCAACACGGAAGGCGACAAGGCGAAGCGGACGATCGTCGCGAATTACGTGAGCGAGAGCGGGTACACCGAGGAGATCCAGTCGCGCGAGAAAGTCGGCGACGCGCTCACGGTGACGAAGCTGGTCGTTCTATCGACGACTGATGGCGCGGCGAAGACATTCGAGAGCGGACTCGAGCCCCCCGAGGCGCCGCCGGCGAAGAACGAGCGGACGGAGAAGAAGGAGACGAAGAGCGAGGCAGCGACGGCGAAGAAAGAGCGCGACGTCACGTTCGGCATGATCCGCTTCTCCGACGACGGCGCAAAGGCGTTCGTGGCGCTCCGCGCGCGCGACAACAAGGACGCCTGGATCATGACGTTCGATCCGGCGACGGCGAAGGGGCGCGTGCTCGCGACGATGCACGACGACGCGTGGGTGCGCCGCGGCCTGCAGTCGGGGTGGATGCCCGACGACGCGAACGTCTGGTTCGTGAGCGAGCAGACCGGATTCGCGCAGCTCTACGAGGTCCCGTTCGCGGGCGGCGCGGTGAAGCCGCTCACCGAGGGGAAGTGGGAGATCGAAGACCTCCGCATCTCCGACGACAAGAAGGATTTCTACCTGACGACGAGCGAGGTGTCGCCGTTCGAGCGCCATCTCTACCGGATGCCGGTCAACGGCGGCGCGCGGACGAAGCTCACGTCGGAGGTCGGACGACACGACGCCGAGGTGTCGCCGGACGGCGCGGTGATCGCGGACCTCTACTCGTACACGAACAAGCCGCCCGAGGTGTTCATCGGGAAGACGAAGGTGACGACGTCACCGTCGCCGGAGTTCTTCCAGTACCCGTGGCTCGACGCGCCGATCATGAAGTACCGCGCGACGGACGGCGTCGAGGTGCCGGCGCGGATCTACAAGCCGGCGAATTGGAAGCCGAACGGCCCCGCGATCATCTTCGTCCACGGCGCGGGGTACCTGCAGAACGTGCATCGCTGGTGGTCGAGCTATTCGCGCGAGTACATGTTCCACCACTTCCTGATGGACCACGGCTACCTCGTGCTCGACGCCGACTACCGAGGCTCGGCGGGATACGGCCGCGACTGGCGGACGGCGATCTATCGCCACATGGGCGGCCGCGACCTCGCCGACGAGGTCGATGCGGCGCGGTGGCTGGAGCGGGAGTACGGCGTCGACTCCGAGCGCATCGGGATGTACGGCGGCAGCTACGGCGGCTTCATGACGCTGATGGCGATGTTCACGGCGCCGTCCGTGTTCCACGCCGGCGCGGCGCTTCGTCCCGTCAGCGACTGGGCGCACTACAACCACGGCTACACGAGCGACATCCTCAACACGCCGCAGACCGACCCGGAGGCGTACCGCATCAGCTCGCCGATCTACTTCGCCGAGGGCCTGCGGGGCGCGTTGCTCATCTGCCACGGCGTCGTCGACACGAACGTGCACTTCCAGGACACCGTGCGCCTCGTCCAGAAGCTGATCGAGCTCCACGCGCAGAACTGGGAGGTGCAGTTCTATCCGGTCGAGGACCACGGCTTCGTCGAGCCGTCGAGCTGGAGCGACGAGTACAAGCGGATTTTCCGATTGTTCGAACGCGAATTAAAGAAGCCGTGAGGCTGTTGTCCGTCACTCATGGCTGAAGTGAAACGCGTAGGCATGATCTCGCTCGGGTGTCCGAAAAACACCGTCGACGCGGAGATCATGCTCGGGCAGCTCCGGCAGGAGAGTGAAGTCGTGATCACGAACGACCTCGATGAGGCGGACGTCGTGATCGTGAATACGTGCGGCTTCATCGATGCCGCGAAGCAGGAGTCGATCGACACGATCCTCGAGGTCGCGGAGCGGAAGGGGCGTGGTGTGGAGCGGCTGATCGTCAGCGGCTGCATGGTGCAGAAGTACCGCGGCGAGCTGCAGCAGTCGATCCCGGAGATCGACGCGTTCGTCGGCCTCGATCATCTCGAGAAGATCACTCAGGCGGTGACCGGAGCCGTCGACGACGCGGCGCCGGTGAAGCGGAAGATGTCTGTCCGCCTCTACGAAGACCTGCCGCGCGTCCTGACCACCGGAACGGCGCACGCCTACCTGAAGGTGTCCGAGGGGTGCTCGAATCCGTGCACCTTCTGCGCGATCCCGCAGATGCGCGGGAAGTTTCGCTCGCGCACGATCGAGTCGCTGCTCCGCGAGGCGCAGCAGCTCGAAACGGCCGGCGTGAAGGAGCTGAACCTCGTCGCCCAGGACACGACCCGCTACGGCGAAGACCTCGGCGTCGCGAACGGACTGACGCGTCTCGTGCGGACGCTGCTCGACGAGACCGGTTTCGAGTGGATCCGCTTCCTGTACGCCTATCCCGGTTCGCTCGACTGGTCGCTCTTCGAGCTGATGGGCCGCGAGAAGCGCTTCGTCTCGTACTGCGACATCCCCCTCCAGCATGTGAGCGCGAACGTGCTCGCGCGGATGCGGCGCCCCGGCTCGCCGAAGGAGTACCGCGAGATGATCGCCCGCATGCGCGAGCTCGTTCCCGACATCGCGCTGCGGACGACGTTCATCACCGGCCACCCGGGCGAGACGCCGAAGGACTTCGGCGAGCTGTACGACTTCGTCGCCTGGGCGAAGTTCGACAACATGGGGGCGTTCGTCTATTCGCCCGAGGATTCGACGATCGCGGCGCGGATGGAGGACATGCCGACGCGCAAGACCGCCGAGCGCCGGCGCGAGAAGCTGATGGAGCTGCAGCAGTCGATCTCGCGCGAGCGCAACGAGGCGAGGATCGGCCGCACGTATGACGCGATCGTCACCGGCGTCTGCGAGGAGACCGAGCACCTGCTCGAAGGGCGCATCATCGGCCAGGCACCGGAGATCGACGGCCGTCTGCTGATCAACGACGGCATCGACACGCTGAGCGAGATGCCGTCATTCGTCCGCGTCGAGATCACCGACGCGCATCCGTACGATCTCGTGGGCGGCATCGTTTAACCGCTTCGTCTATTTCTCGACGCATGGCAGGACATGCGAGTCGGGTCCGCCGGCGTCGACGTCGAGCAGTGCTCCGAGCGTCTTGGCTATGTCCGTCGGCGCGGCTTCGGTCGTGTACGTACCCGGCGTGATGCCGCGGCCGTAGAACATCACGGGGACGTGCATGTCCGCTTCGACCGGCTGGCCGTGCGTGGTGCCGGTGGGGCCGAAGTTCCAGATCCACCCTTCCTTGAGAGCCATGAGGACGTCGCCGGATCGGTCGGCGCGGAAGGCGTTTCGGATCGCGAGCTCGACGTCCGTTGCCTTCGGATTCGGCGCGTTCAATTCGGAGCTCGTCCACGCGCCTGCGACGCCAGTCATCTTGCGCAGTGCGTCGCGAACGGCCGTTTTCACCTGCTCGCCGTCGAGCTTCAGCGCGCGAATGCGATCCCAGTTGAGATAGAGGCCGGGCTCCTGGAACGTGTGGACCAGCCGGTCGTTCAGCGGCGTGGCGTCGCTCACCTCGATCTTGAAAGTCTCGGCGAGGCTCTTCTCGAGCTGCACCCGCTCCGGTGAGTGCTTCGCGAGATCGGCGAACGTCTTGTCGTTCTTGTGCGGATCGCCCATCCCGAAACGTCCGGCGTCGCGGCCGAGGGCCTTCGCGACCTCGGGGATCGACTGGACGCCGTGGTCCGACGTCAGCGCGGCGGTGTAGCGGTCGCCGTAGTGTCTGTCGAGGTACTCGAAGAACCCGGCGAGATCGCGGTCGGTGCGCACGACGTTGTCCGCCGCTTCGAGCGAGTCGGGGCCGAACGCGTGCCCGATGTAATCGGTCGACGAGAGGCCGACGTAGAGGAGGAGCGGCTTCTCGGTTTCGAGCACGCGTTCGGCCATCGCGATGACGAGACCGTTCCCATACGGCGAGGTCGTGACTGCGCTCACGCTCTCGAGCGGATGCGGGAACTGCACGCCGAGCCCGTACGGATTGCTCTTGTACTTCCGCAGCGCCTCGGGGTCATGCGTGATCCGCTGCAGATCGGCGGCGGGGATGAAGGTCGTCTGCTCCCAGACGGTGTGCGACTTCACGTACTCCGGCACGGTGGCGTTGTATTCGGGAAGGATCGTGCGGTTCGCGGCGGTGTAGTAGGTGCTGGTGGTGAAGCCGGGGATCTTCGGATCGAACCAGTACGCCTCGGTTGCTTTGCGTCCGGTCATGAGGATCGCGGCGCGGTCTTTCAGCGCCACTCCGACGACCTTCGCGCCGGGGTACTTCTCCCCGGCGCGATCTCCGAGCGTGTCGCATCCGAGGTTCAGCGGCGAGAACGGCGGAGTGACGCGCGGATCGGCCGCGCAGTAGACGGTTTCGTGCGTGATGCGGTCGTACCAGTCGTTCGAGACGATGCCGCTGCGCGACGGCGGATTCCCCGTCCCGATCGCCGCGTGTCCGGGCCCGGTCTCCGTGATCGCGTACGGATACCGCGCCTCGGTGAAGTTCGCGCCGTGCTCGATGAATCGGTCGAACCCGTTCTCCGCGAAGTAGTGCTCGAAACGGGGGAGGTAGTAATACGGGAACTGGTCGATGGAGATGACGACGATCAGGTCGGGCCGTTCGGCCGCGAAAGTCGTGGAGGCGAAGAGGAAGAGGAGGATCGTAATGACAAGGCGTTTCATTCGGGCGCGATGATAACGGGAGCGTGAGGTTCGAGGTTCGAAGTCGAGGGAAGAGGGAAGAGGGAAGAGGG
>JACZCU010184572.1_pt1 | contig 20390 bp, 21 predicted proteins | sample 8641851 | NCBI WGS metagenome assembly JACZCU01 (sample SAMN15324605, study PRJNA640507) | soil metagenome | isolation source: monocropping sugarcane control | place: China: Luxin town, Laibin City, Guangxi Province | collected 2019-07-25 | depth 10cm m | reverse complement strand
AGCACATTGTGCTTGTCCGTGATATTCGGCAGAAGGCTGACCGTGGGGGCGGCGGCCCCACACCCCCCTGTTTTTGTTTGATCTTCGTTAGGCGGACTGAGAGCCCGCCGTTCCACGTTATGCGTTCCGTTCGCACCACTCATCCTGCCACTCGCGAAGACCTCGGCGATCTCCGCACGCAGCGCCCGCTGCCGAATGCGCGCCTCGAGCAACTCGATCCTTTTCTTTTTCTCAATCACCACGGCCCGCAGGTTTATCCGCGCAACAACCGCGGCCTGCCGTTCGGACCGCATCCGCATCGCGGCTTCGAGACCGTGACGTTCATCGTCGAAGGCTCGCTCACGCACAAAGACACCGGCGGACACGAAAGCGTGATTCACGCGGGCGGCGTGCAATGGATGACCGCGGGACGCGGACTCGAACACTCCGAGCTTTCACCGGAAGAATTTCTCCGCGATGGCGGGCCGCTCGAGATCCTGCAGTTGTGGATCAATCTGCCGTCGCGATTGAAGATGACCACGCCGCGCTACATCGGTAAACAAGTTGACGAAATCCCGGCGCGCGATCTCGCGGATGGCGCGACGATGCACGTCATCTCCGGCGATGGTGGTGCGATCGAATCACTCACCGGCGTGGTGATGTCGACGATCGAGTTGAAGGCTGGTGCGCGCATCACGCTCGATGCGCCGCGTGGTCGCAGCGTGTTCTTCTACATCGTGCGCGGTGCGCTGAACGTCGGGAAGGCGATGGAGCTCGTCGAGTTCAACGACGATGGCGACACGATCGAGGTCGAAGCGCTCACGGACGCGCTGGTGTTGTTCGGTCACGCCAATCCGATCGGCGAGCCCGTCGTCGCGTACGGGCCGTTCGTGATGAACACGCAGGATGAGATTCGACAGGCAATTTACGATTACCAGCACGGCCTGTTCGGCTAATCTCGTCGCGTGATCAGCACGCGTGCACTCAATCGCGCCACGCTCGCGCGACAGCTTCTCCTGCAACGACACAAACTGAAACTCGTCGATGCCGTCGAGCGCATCGGCGGATTGCAGGCGCAGGTGCCGAAGCCGCCCGCGATCGGATTGTGGTCGCGTCTCGAACCCTTCTCGCTCGATGCGTATCGCGATTCGCTGAAACGCTACGACCTCGTGCGCGGCACGTTGATGCGTGCGACGCTGCATCTCGTGTCGCGCCGCGATTTCCTCGCGTGGCGTCCGTTGATGCAGCCGGTGTTGTCAGCCGCGGGTGCGAGCATCACGAAGGGTGGTGTCGAGATCGATGCGTGTACGAAATCGGCGCGCAGGTTTCTCGGCAAAAAATCGGCGATTTTCGAGGAAATTCGCCAATATCTCGTCACGCAGTTCCCCCACGCCAATGATCGTCATCTCGGCTACGCGGTGCGCATGCATCTGCCGCTGGTGATGGTGCCGGACGATTCGCCGTACGGTTTTCCTCCCAACTCGCAATTCGGTCTCCCCGAGTTTCTCCTCGGACAATCGACGTCTACCGACACGCATGTGCACGATCTTGCGCTGCGCTATCTCGCCGCGTTCGGGCCAGCGACGGTTGCTGATTTTCAAACGTGGTCCGGACTCAAAGGCGCGAAGCCGGTCTTCGATGCGCTGCGTCCGAAGCTCATCACGTTCGGCGACAAGAAGCGCGAGCTCTTCGATCTCCCCGATGCGCCGCGTCCCGACGAAGAGAGTGACGCGCCGGTGCGATTCCTTCCCGAGTTCGACAGCACGCTGCTCGCGCACGCCGATCGCACGCGCATCATCAGCGACGAGCACCGTCCGCGCGTGGCCACGAAGAACCTGCGCATCCTCGCCACGTTCCTCGTCGACGGCTTCGTGGCCGGTACGTGGTCGATCGAAAAGAAGAAGCTCGCGCTCGAACCGTTCGTGAAGCTCACGAAGAAGACGATGGCCGCGGTTCAGGAAGAAGGGGAGAAGCTGGTCAATGTGTTTACGAGTTAGGCGCACGACGGCGACGGTCTTTCTGGCGGCGTGTCTCATCATCGCGGGATGTCAGCGGTCGAAGGTCGCTGAGCGACATGAGCCGCGCGAACTGCCTGTCGCTCGTGGCGCGTATCTCGCGAACAGCGTCGGCCGCTGCTTCTGGTGTCATTCGCCGCAGAACAACGAGGATCCTTCCTCGCCGAAGCCGGAGCTTCTTGGCGCGGGCGACGTTCTCGATGAGCAAACGCCTGTCGTCGCTCCGAATCTCACGCCGGATCGCGAGACGGGGCTCGGATCGTGGACCGATGGAGAGATCGCTCGCGCCATTCGCGAAGGCATCGGCCGCAACGGTCAACGCCTTCGCTCCGATCATCCAGCGGCGTACTACAGCGTCCTTTCCGACGAAGATGTTTTTGCGATCGTCGCGTACCTTCGATCGTTGAAGCCGATCGTCAAGAAGCTGCCTCGTAGTGCGCCGCAAACGGCGTGGGGAGAGAATGTCGAGCCTTTCGCCGCGCCGGCGATTCCGAGCAGTTTGAGCTCGCCTCAGCGTCGCGGCGCGTATCTCGCCCACATCGCGGAATGTGTCGGTTGCCATACTCCGAGCGATCTCACGGGTGCGCCGAATCGGCGAATGAAGTTTGCCGGTGGCCGGCGGTTCATCGAAACACGCAAAGGCTACGGCTATGAAGTGTCTCCCGATCCCGGCGGTGAGTTTGATCCGCAGATCGCGCCGGGCGAACGCATCGTGACGTCCGCGAACCTGACGCGCGATCCATCCGGGATTCCTTACTACACGCCGGAGTTGTTCATTCAAACGATCCGAACAGGGAAGGTCGGCGGCGTGCGACGATTGAGCTCCGCTATGCCGTGGATCTACTTTCGCAATCTCACGGACGACGATCTGAGAGCCGTCTTCGCGTATTTGCAAACGGCCGCGCCGATCCGCCACAGCGTGAGCAACGCCGAACCGCCGACGCTGTGCCGGATCTGCGGACGCCGGCATGGGTTAGGGAACGTGAATTAAGGCGAGCGGTCCGATGCCGAAGATCAGCCGCGTTCTCCTGAACGTCGATCTCGAAGTTTATTCGCGCAGACCGCTGGATCCTTTGATCACGGCGCTCGGAGATTCGGTCGATGTGCTCTTTCTCGGCAAACAGGGAAGCCGTTATGTCGCGGCCGTCGAGTTGGCTGGAAGTGGCTGGCAGCAAAAGCCGGATCCGATGATTCGTGAACTCGTTGAACGAATCAAAGCGTTGCCGGAAAGCGCACGAACATCATGGGACAACGCTTCCGAGCGGCGCTTCGACATCGGCTGCAATGCTCCTGCATCCGCGGATGCACACACTCTCGCGTTAGACGCAGCGACAATCGCGGGGATTGCGGAAGTGAACGCCACGATCGCCGTCACCGTTTATCCAAACGTCCCTCCGCCGAGACGTTAGCGCGGCACTGCATCATTGATTGGAGTTTCAAGATGAATGAAATCAGCCGCACGGAAAATCCACCGTACGTGAATCCTGCCAGCAAAGTTCCGGCGGTTACGCTCGCATTCTGGATCATCAAAATACTGGCAACGACCCTCGGCGAAACGGGCGGTGATGCGCTGTCGATGACGTTTCAGCTTGGCTACGCCATCAGCACACTGATCTTTCTCGGATTTTTCGCCGTCACACTGACGGCTCAGGTGATGGCGAAGCGATTTCACCCGGCCATTTACTGGGCTGTCGTCGTCGCGACTACGACACTGGGCACTACGACGTCGGACTTCTTCGATCGTACGCTCGGGTTCGGCTATATGTGGTCCTCCGCGATTCTGTCCGTGTCGGTCGGCCTCGTATTGTTAGCGTGGCGCTGGACCGCGGGTCGCATTGAATTTGAGAATATTCAAACACGGCGGGACGAGGTGTTTTATTGGGTAACCATCCTCATCTCCAATACCCTCGGAACGGCGCTCGGCGATTACGTTGCGGATGATGCCGGGTTAGGCTTTGAACGTGGCGCGGCTGTGTTCGGGGCGCTGTTGATCCTCATTGCAATCGCGTATCTGTTTACAAAGCTTCCCCGAAGCATTCTGTTTTGGTCGGCTTACGTCCTGACGCGACCGCTCGGTGCGACGGTCGGCGATTTATTGACGAAACCGCGAAACATCGGCGGCCTCGCGTTAGGACGAGTCGGGTCCTCTGTAGCGATCGGAGGCGCGATGATCGTAGCGATTCTGCTGACTGAGCGACGTAGAGCGGGGAGTGCTTCTTAGATCACTCTCGTTCGTCAATCTTGAAGACCTTCACGGCATTATCGTGAAAGACCTTCTTCCAATATTTTCGAGGAATCGCTTTCTTAAACGCGTCCACATAGGACGGTATGTTGACTAGCGGCCAGTCCGTACCGAACATGAGTTTATTCGGGTCTTCCACATAGCCAAAGATCCAGTTGAGAGGCTCGATCACATAGCGTTGTACCTGATCGCGTGGCAGCTTCGTCATGTCGCCGATCAGAAATGCAGAGCCGTCCAGATAGACGTTCGGGTTCTTATACGCGACCTCCGCGGCCGATTCGATCCACGGATTTCCGCAGTGTGCGATGACGAATCGAACCTTGGGATGATCCACCGCGACTTCGTCAATGGTCAACGGATCGGAGAATTTCAATTTCGCGGATACCGAGGATGTGTCGCCGGTATGGAAAATGACCGGTACGTCGTATTTCTCCGCTAATGCATAAACCGGTTGATAAACATCGTCGGACGCATATTTGTGGACGTATCCCAGGTAAATCTTTACACAACGGTAGGTGCCGTTCTGTAAGCCCTCTTCGAGTGTTGTCAGGTTCGGCGATGCATCGACACCTGCGCAGAAAATCGCCCTGGACGCACGCGGTTCGGGAAGTTTCCCATCGTCGGAATGCAGGATGCCGACGGCCATTGTGACTCCGGCTTCTGCACGCTGGGCGTCAAACTCCGCCATCGACGCCTTCGGAGAGAACTCCGGATGCGTATGAACATCGATGATCCGTTCCAGTTCCGCAGGCCTGGTGACACAACCGGCCGCGAGACTCGTCAGCATCAATAAGCCGATACCCGCTGAGGAGCGAAAACGCATCAACGCACGATACCAAACCGTCTGCTGTATCACTTTTTATCCAACGTCCCTCCTCACGACCATGCGCGAGGAGGGACGTATTCGCGAGGATCAGTAAGAGAGATTGCCGTTGTTGTTCTTGATTCCGGTGAGCGCGATGCTCGTCGCGTTGAGTCCGCCCCCACCCGTTCTGCAGAGTGCGGACAGCGTTGCACCCGAGGCGTTGCCGCTCACGACGATCGAGCCGCAGCTTTGCTGGAATGTCGCTGCGCCGGATATCTTCACAAGGCTGCCGTTGCTGTTGCCGATGCCCTGCAACGTCAGCGACGTCGCATGACCGGCGCCGGCCGCGGTCAGACACGTGGCCTGCAAAACCGCGCTCGAGCCGGAGTACTGAACGGTGTAATTCGAGCAGGTGCCCTGGAATGAGCTGGCTTGAGCGAATGCGCTGGTGCTCACCAGAAGCAGGACGGCGATTACGAACAAAGATTTCTTCATGGGCGTGTCCTTTCTCTCTCAAGGTGGCGCCGCGGCAGGAATCCGGATTGTTGTGGAAGCTTCCACAGAAGGAGTGCCAGAGAGACGGAAATCCCTACCCCATGAATACGTAATCTTACGTAATTGCCGCTTTCACGACCTCCTGCGCTTCGTCCTGAATCCGCTTCAGGTGTTCCTCGCTCACGAAGCTCTCCGCGTAGATCTTGTAGATGTTTTCCGTGCCGCTCGGGCGCGCGGCGAACCAGCCGTTGCGCGTCGCGACTTTCAATCCGCCGATTGAATTTCCATCGCCGGGTGCATTCGTGAGAATCGCCGCGATCGCATCGCCCGCAAGCTCCTTCGCTTTGATCTGTGAAGGTGAGAGCTTGCCGAGGAGTGCTTTCTGTTCGGGCGTGGCCGCGGCATCGGTGCGCGCATAGAACGGCGCGCCATGTTTCTCCGCGAGCTCGCGATACAGCTCACCGGGATCGCGACCTTTCTTCGCCGTCATTTCCGCGGCGAGCAGGCCGAGGATGATGCCGTCTTTGTCGGTCGTCCACACCGATCCGTCGCGACGCAGAAACGACGCGCCCGCGCTTTCTTCGCCGCCGAAACCGAGACTGCCGTCGAGCAGCCCGTCGACGAACCATTTGAATCCGACCGGCACTTCGTAGAGCTTGCGTCCGAGGGATGCGGCGACGCGATCGATGAGCGAACTGCTCACGACGGTCTTGCCGATCGCCGCGTCATCGCGCCAATGCGGACGATTCGTGAAGAGATACGAGATCGCCACGGCGAGATAGTGATTCGGATTCAGCAGGCCCGCGCTGCGCGTGACGATGCCGTGGCGATCGTTGTCCGTGTCATTGCCGAACGCGACGTCGAAGCGATCGCGCAGCGCGATGAGACTGGCCATCGCGAATGGCGACGAGCAATCCATGCGGATCTTGCCGTCCCAGTCGAGCGTCATGAAGCGGAACGTGGGATCGACGGATTCGTTCACGATCGTGAGATCGAGATCGTAGCGTTCGCGAATCACGCTCCAGTACGCGACGCCCGCGCCGCCTAACGGATCGACGCCGATCTTCAACTTCGATTCGCGCACGGCGTCGAGATCGACAACGGACGCGAGATCGCTCACGTACGCGGTGACGAAGTCGTGGCCGTGCGTCGTCTCCGCTTTCATCGCTTTCGCGAAGGTGACGCGTTTGATTCTCGAGGGCTCGGCCATCATTGCATTGGCCGCGTTCTCGATCGCTTTCGTTGCGTCGGTGCCGGACGGTCCTCCATGCGGCGGGTTGTATTTAAAGCCGCCATCCTCGGGCGGGTTATGCGACGGCGTGACGACGATGCCGTTCGCGAGATGTTCTTTGCGTCCGCGGTTGTACGTGAGGATCGCGTGCGAGATGACCGGCGTCGGCGTGTAGCCGCGATTCGCATCGATGCGCACCTCGACGCCGTTCGCCGCGAGCACTTCCATCGCGGAGATGAACGCGGGCTCGGAGAGCGCATGCGTGTCGATGCCGAGGAAGAGCGGACCGTCGATCTTCTGCTCGCGGCGATAGTCGCAGATCGCCTGCGTCGTCGCGAGAATGTGCAGCTCGTTGAACGCGACCTTCAACGAAGACCCGCGATGGCCCGACGTGCCGAAGGCGACGCGTTGTTCGCGAATGCCGGGATCGGGGCGTTCCGCGTAGTACGCCGCCACGAGTCGCGGCACGTTCACGAGCATGTCCTCGGATGGGCGATGTCCAGGTGTCGTCATGGCGGCGGATGATATCTGTGCGGCGTGAGAGGATGTGCGCTCGATGCGCTCGCTTCTCCTCGTGTTGTTGCTGTTTGCCGCGCGGGCCGCGGCCGCGCTGACGTACTGCGAGCTTCTTGCCGATCGCGCAAAGTACGCGGATCAGCAGATCGAAATCACCGCGTTCGCTTCATTCGGCTTCGAAGATTCGACACTCTTCGATCCGCAATGCGACGCCGACGACCTCGACGTGTGGTTTGAGATCGGTGAAAACGCGATTCGAAACGCGCGGATGAAGTCGTTCGAGCGATTGCTGAATCGCAAGCCTGACGCGATCGCGCATGCGACGATGCGCGGCCGATTTCTCGCGGGTAAGCCGGTCGACTGGAACGGGCGAACGATCTGGATGGGCTACGGACACATGGGCTTTCACAGCTTGTTCGTAATCGAAGAGATCGTGTTGGTCGATTCTCCTCGCGCCGGTCTCGACATGCGCGCACGCGCGGATTCGCCCGACGCGAAATGCACGCGACTGCTCGGCGGCGTCACGCGCAAGCGTGCGATGGAACAACAGCACGAAGCGGAGAGCGGTGCGCGTGCCTGGGCGTTCGATGATCCGCTCCGCGTCGCGACCGAGCATCTGCAACGCATCAGCGATGCCGCGAAGAATGTGCAGTTGCGTGTAGTGCGCAAAAGCGAATCGCGCATCACGTATTCGGATGCGCGATTCTTCGTCGTCGTCTCGCGCCCGTACTGGTTGTCGTTCTACGCGAACGATGCGAAACGCGTGGCGTGGGTGGTGACCGGTGCGAATGAAATCGGATGCGAATGAAGTTGACGGGACGCCGTACGATTCTTCGCGGGCAGTGCCGAATTCCTCGCTCGATCCTCTATCCTCGTCCGCGCAAATGAGCGACTGGCAACGAACGAAACGCACCGCGCTGATTCTCGGCATCGCCGGCATTGCGATCGAGGTCATCACCGTGCTGCTGCTTTCGCAGCATCGCATTCACGCGAAGATCGCCACGCCGATCATCATCGGCGGGATGCTGCTCGCGTTCATCCCGATGTTCGTCGTCGCGCGGCATTCGCGGCGGCGCTGAACGAATCAGTGCATCCAGTCGTCGACTGCGCGCGCGAAGTCTTCGAGATACGCGTCGCCGTTCGGATGATGCGTGAGCGCGACGATGATGTAGTGACGTCGCGGCCCGGTCACGATCGCGGTGTCGTGCTGCCAGTCTTCCCACTCGCCCCATTTGCGCAGGATGTGCAGATTGCGGCCCGCGAGCGCCTTCACGAATTTGTGTTGATCGTGCGGGAGATCCGGCGAGTCGAAGATCTCTTTCATCGTCTTCGACGCCTCGGGTGAAACGAGTTTGCCCTGTTCGAGCATCAGGTAGTAGCGCAGCAGTTGTCGCACCGTTGCGGCGTGCGAATGATTCGCAACCGGATCGCCGATGCGTTCGCTGTTCGGACCGTAATGCTTGCCGACCCAGATGCCGCCGCCATGCGCCGCATCGTAGAAGCCGTACGCGTTGAGCACTTCCTGAATTTCCTTGAGTCCCATTTCCCGCGAATACTTCGCGGCCATCTCGTTGCTCGATTGTTTGGCCATCATCCCGAGCTCATGACGCACGACGGGATCGAGATGCGTTGCGGCGTCCGGATGTTTGACGAAGTAGGCGAGGAGGATGCCGATCTTCGGCACGCTTGCGGCGTAGTCGATGCGATCGGGATGAATCATCGCCAGTCGCATCTGCCGAAGATCGAGGATTCCGGTCGCGGCGTCCGCCTCGGTCAGGCCGTGCTTCGCGCGCAGCTCGGCGTCGAGCGTTTCGAGTTGCGCCTGCAGCTTCGCATCGACCGGTGTGTCGTAGTCGAGCGTGTAGCTCGCGAGTTTCGGAGAGGTCGTCGCGCAGGCCGCGGTCATCAGGACGATCATCGCGCAGAGAATGCTCTTCACGCGTGAAGAGTAAATGTCATTGCGGTGATTTGAGAATGACGAGTGCGTTGTCGTCGCGCGTGTGGACGATGAGGCCGAGCGGCTCGATGGCGCGACGGAGCGCGTCGGACCAGGTGATGTCGTCTTCGTGCAGCGAGACTTTGCCTTCCTTGATCGCGGGATCGATGTGGATCTCGCGCCCGCTCACGGTGCGAATGCTCTGAACGAATTCGAACAAGTCCGCGTCGTTGATGTCGACGGTGATGAGCTCTTCGTCGGCGACCACGCTTGGGTTCCGGGGTTCATCGGCGCTCGCGATGAGTGGGGCGGCGATGAGCAGGGCGAGGACGAGAATCACGCGCTTCATGTGTGGGCAAGATGGGGCGGGCGGTGGTGTTGTGCCGTGACTCAGCGCACAACGAGAGCCGGAAAACGGAGCGCCGGCATTCTGCCGGCCGGGTCGCCGCGCTCAGCGCGGCTGCCGGCTTGAAGCCGGCGGACCGGCCGGCTTGAAAGCCGGCGCTCCGAGTGCGCGGCGCTTCGCGCGCGCTACGCCAATGTCGTCAGTAACTGCTCGAACTGTTCGCGTTTTTTCTTGATGCCGATGCGCACGAGACCGAGCGTCGAGTGGTCGTCGTACAGCACGGCGAGGATGTACTTGCCGCCGGCGAACGGTTCCAGCTTGATGTGCCTTTCGCCCGTTTCATCGACCACGTCGAACTCGCGCTCCGGCGCTTCGCGCAGCTCGGCGAAGAACGCGGGCGCATCGTCGATATTGCCGTCGAGATCGGCGGCAATCATCCGGCCTTCGCTGTCGATGATCGCCACGTTCTGTGCATTCGCGTCCAGCCGAAGCGATCGCAGCAGCTCTTCGGCTTTCTCCATCGCGTCGCTCATGTCTGCTCCTACTGCTTCGTCATCCGCTGTCGCGGCGCGTTGTTGTTGTTCGAAGAAAATCCGCGCTTTTCCATCAATGCCTCGACGCGCGGATCGCGTCCGCGGAACGCGCGATAGCCTTCCGCCGGATCGATCGTGTTTCCGACTGAGAAAATATTCTGCCGCAGTCGCGCCGCGACTGCCGGATCGTACGGTCCGCCTGCTTCGGTGAACGCGCCGTATGCGTCGGCCGTCAGCACGTCCGACCACAGATAGCTGTAGTAGCCCGCCGAGTAGCTGTCGCCCGAGAACACGTGCAGGAACTGCGGTGTGCGATGACGCATCACCAGCTCCTTCGGCATGCCCAGCTCCGCCAGCGTCTCGCGCTCGAACTTGTCGGGATCGATCGGCGTGCTGCCCGCGAGATGCATCTTCATGTCGATGAGCGCGCTCGACAGATACTCGACCGTGTCGAAGCCCTGATTGAACGTCGATGCTTTCTTGATGCGATCGACGAGCGCCTGCGGAATCGGCTCGCCGGTCTGGTAGTGCAGCGCGAACTTCTGCAGCACTTCCGGCGTGCTCACCCAGTGCTCGAGCAGCTGCGACGGGAACTCGACGTAATCGCGCACGACGCGCGTGCCGCTCACCGACGGATAGGTCACGTTCGACGAGAGGCCGTGCAGCGCGTGACCGAACTCGTGGAACAGCGTGCGCGCGTCATCCCAGGAAATCAGCACGGGCTCGCCCGGCGCGCCCTTCACGAAGTTCGCGTTGTTCGACACGATCGTCGTGACGTCGCCGTTGAAGCGCTCCTGCGCGCGATACGCATTCATCCACGCGCCGGAACGTTTGCCCGGGCGCGCATACGGATCGAAGTACCACACGCCGACGTGGCGGCCGGTGGTCTTGTCCGTCACTTCCCAGACGCGCACGTCGGGCTGATACACGGGGACGTTGGTGACCGGCGTGAAGTTGAAATTGAAGAGCTGTCCTGCAACCCAGAACATGCCTTCGCGCAACTTCTCGAGTTGCAGATACGGCTTCACTTCGTTCTGATCGAGGTCGTACTTCGCCTTGCGAACTTTCTCGGCGTAGTAGCGGTAATCCCACGGCTCGATGGTGATCTTCGCGCCTTCTTTGTTCGCGAGCTGCTGCATGTCGCGCACTTCTTCGTGCACGCGCGCAACAGCCGGCTTCCACACGGCTTCCATCAACTCCATCGCGCGCTCGGGCGTTTTGGCCATCGAGTTCTCGAGGCGCCAGTGCGCGTGCGTCGGATAGCCGAGGAGCTTCGCGCGCTCGGCGCGGAGTCGCAGGATCTCGGTGATGATCTTGTTGTTGTCGTACTCGCCGCCCATGTCGCCGCGATCGACGAACATGCGCCACGCTTTCTCGCGCAGATCGCGACGATCGGAGTAGGTGAGGAACGGCGCGACGGACGAGCGCGTGTTCGTGATCACCCACTTACCCGGCATCTTGCGCGAGCTCGCCGCCGCGGCGGCGGAATCGCGAAGCGACTGCGGCAGGCCCGCGAGATCGCTCTCGTTTTCGAAGACGAGCATTCCGGTCTGCTCGTCGTGCAGCACGTTCTGACTGAACTTCGTGAAGTAGCCCGCGAGCTCCTGATTGATCTCGGAGAGGCGTTTCTTCGAAGCGTCGTCGAGTCGCGCGCCGGAGCGCACGAAGTTTGTGTAATTGAGCCACACCAGTCGCTGCTGTTCCGGCGTGAGCGTCGATTTTTCGGGCGAGTTGTAGACCGCTTCGATGCGCTTGAAGAGCTTTTCGTTCTGCGTGATCTGGTCGTAGAACGCGGCGAGCTTCGGCTCCATCTCGCTCTCCACCGCGGAGAACGCGTCGTCGTTCATGGTCGAGGACCAGATGCCGTAGATCGTTTCGACGCGGCCGAAGGTGCGGCCGGCGTCTTCGAGCGCGGCGATGGTGTTCGCGAAGTTCGGCGGCGCGGGATCGTTCGCGATGCGATCGATCTCGGCGAGGTTCTCGGCCATCGATGCTTCGAGCGCGGGCTTGAAGTCTTCGACGCGAATCTTGTCGAACGGCGGAACGCCGCCGTACGGGCCGGTCCATTCGGCGAGCATCGGATTCGTGACGGGTGCGGGTGTCGCCGGGACCGTGACTTCGGGAGTGTTCATCGTGTTCGTGGTCTCGACCGCGGCAGGCGCTGGCGTCGAGGGACTCGGGGCGGGATTCGGTGCAGTGGCACAGCCTGACATCGTCACGATAGTCACGAGCAGGGCGCCGGTGCGATTCAGTGCAGCACGCATCAGCTTTCGTCTCTCCGTTCGATTGGGATGAGTCTCGCCGCACGAAGGCGCTTCGCCGCGCGGCGGAAGGCGGAAAACCGGGCAGAGTGTATCCGCGATTTCACGAAGGGCGTATGCCTGTTTGCCAAATCGTTCACGGACCGGGTCGCTTAATGGATCGCGATGTCTGACTCGACCGAGTCTCATACCCGCAACACGCCTCGCATTCCACTTCGCAAACCGCGCCAGGGTCACTTCGGCGAAGAACAGGTGCTCGTGCTCGAGCTCGGACTCGCGGGTGCGAAATTCGAGCACGGAACGCGACTCGACATCGGCACGCGCGCGACGTTCGTGTGCGGTCCGCTGACCGCGACGGGCAGCGTGCGGCACTCGATGCTCCTGCCCGCGCAAAGCGGCATCGTCTACCACACGGGCATCTCGTTTCCCGAGCTCGATGAAGTGCAGGAAACGTATCTCCATCAGTTGTTGATGGACGAGGCGCAGGAGCAGGTGCACGAGTGGGAAGCGAATCTCCAGGGCATCGCCTGGCGTCCACAGCCCGCGCCGAAATCAGCGGTGGTGAATCGCTACATCGCGCTGCGCAAAACCGCGGATGGATGGATCCGCACGATCACGCGCGATCCGAATCAACCAATCGATGGCGTTGCCGTTCCCGCCGACACGCCCGAAGCCGAGGTCGAGATCCTGCGTCGCACGTACGAGCACGCGGATCAAACGATGCGCGAGTTGATGCGACGCATGGCGATGGTGGGGATTTTGGAGAGGTTGAGGTGAGGGGAAATTGAAAATTGAGAATTGAAAATTGAAAAAGTTCGTCGCTAGTGCAGCAGGTGTTACCGCTCTCGCGACGACCCTTTTTTCAATTTTCAATTTTCAATTTTCAATTTCTCAATTCGAACCCCGTTCGTACGCCTCGACCACATCCTTCGCATCGCCCACCATGCGCAGCGTTCCCTTCTCCAGCCACGCGGCGCGTGAGCAGAGGCTCGTGATGGCGTTCATGTCGTGGGAGACGAGGAGCAGCGTCGCGCCGTTTGCGTGGAAGTTGCGGATGCGGGTTTCACAGCGGTGGCGGAACTCGGCGTCGCCGACGGCGAGGACTTCGTCCAGCAGGACGATGTCGGCGTCGATTGTTGTGGCGACGGCGAAGGCGAGTCGCGCGACCATGCCGGTCGAGTAGGTGCGCAGCGGCGCGTCGATACTCGGCGCGATGCCGCTGAAGTCGATGATCTCGTCCACGACGCGTTTCATGTAATTGCGCGAGCGGCCGAGGAGCGCGCCGTTGAAGAAAATGTTCTCGCGGCCCGAGAGCTCACCTTCGAAGCCGGTGCCGAGCTCGATGATCGGCGCGACGCGGCCGTGCGTGATCGCTTCGCCGCGCGTCGGCGGGATGATGCCCGCGGCGACGCGCAGCAGCGTCGACTTGCCCGCGCCATTGCCGCCGATGATGCCGAACGCCTCACCCGCTGCGATGGAGAACGTGATGTCGCGCAGTGCATTCGCGGCGGGCGGCCGCGCCGCTTTCGCGCGCACGATCCAGTCTTTCAGCGAGGGATTGCGTTGCACCGGATAGCGCACGCCGACGTTCGAGAACTCGATGCGATTCATAGATGGGGATAGAACCCGCGCGCGAGGCGGCGGAACACGGTCCAGCCGAGAACGGCGGAGACGATCGCGGCGATCGTGGCGATGAGCAGCGAGCGCATCGGCGGCAGCGCGCCCGAATGAATCGGCGCGCGCACGATCTCGATGAAGTACGTGAGCGGATTGAGCTCGAGCAGCCACGCGAATCGCGCGGGGATGATGTTGCGCGGATAGATGACCGGGGTGAGATACATCAGCGCCATCAACGCGACGCCGTACATCTCACGCACGTCCGTGAAATACACCGCGATCGCGCTGAACAGCAGCGAGATGCCGTACGTGAAGAGCGCGAAGAGCAGCACCGCAACCGGCAGAAACAAAATCGCGCCGCGAATCGGCAGTCCGCGCACGAGCATGATCGCGAGCAGCGGCACGTACGAGAGCGCGAGGTTGACGAGACCGGAGAGCACCGTCGAGAGCGCGAAGATCGATCGCGGCACGCGCACGCGTTTCATGAGCGGTCCATTCCACGCCAGTCCCGCCATCGAGCCGACCGTCGTCTGCGCGAAAAAGTTCCACGGGAGCAACCCCGCGAGCACGTAGATCTCGTAGTGCGGAATGGTGAAGCGGAAGATGTTCGAGAAGACGATGGTGAGGATGATGGTGAACATCAGCGGATGAACCATTGTCCAGAAGAAGCCGAGGATGGAGCGCTTGTAGCGAACCGTGAGATCGCGATGCACGAGACTCCACAGCAGATGTCCGCTGGCGATGATCTCGCGGCATTCGTCGAGAAAATTCGTGTATTTGCCCGCGGCGTAGCGGCGCGTTTCGAGCATCGTGGTCATAGTCCGCTGCCTGAAAGCGAAGTCGAAACACTGCGCAGAAGCAGCCGGAGGTCGAGCCACAGCGACCAGCCACACATGTAGGTGAGGTCGTAACGCAACTTCACTTCAGGACGCGTGTCGTATTCGGCCGCGACCTGCGCGAGTCCCGCGATGCCGGGACGCACGAGATTGCGCAGATCGAAATCCGGTACTTCGATGAGGATCTGTTCGACGAGCTCCGGACGTTCGGGCCGCGGTCCGACGAGACTCATGTCGCCGCTGATGACGTTGAGCAACTGCGGCAATTCATCGAGCCGATAGCGGCGAAGAAACTTGCCGACGCGCGTCACGTTGCCGCTGCGCATCGAACGAAACTTCCACATCGCGAACGACACGCCGCCGAGCCCCACGCGCATTTGTCGAATGAGCACCGGCGTGCCGTCTTCGAAGAAGATCATGACCGCGAGTGCGAGCCAGATCGGCAGCGTGAGCAGCGCGGCGATGCAGCCGAGAAAGATGTCGATGGAACGTTTGATCACGGAGCTGATGCCGTAGCCGCAGCCGACTTTGATCTCGACGAGCGGCTGATCGCCGATCCATCCGAGTACGGTCGATGCGAGCAATGCGTCGGCGTGTGAGGCGAGCAGCAGATAGCCGCGCGGTCCGCGAATGCGCAGCAATTCGAGTCGCGTGCGCGGTGACGTGTCGGCGGAGACGCAGATCACTTCTTCGACTTCGCGCAGCGCGTTGCGCACGCCGAAGTCGCGAAGGTTGTCGAGATCGACGGACGCGAGGACGTTGATGCGGCGATCGCGTCCGTGCGCGAGGAGGTCGATGGCCGCGGCGACGTCGACCGGATTGCCGACGACGACGGTGTTGCGAGGACGAATCGGAATCGCACGCGCGAGCACCATGCGCCACAGCGCGAGCAGAATGCCTTCGAGCAGCGGCACGGCGATGAGAATCGTGCGCGGCAAAGGTCGTTCGATGGCCATGCCGGCAATCGAGACGAGCGCCATTTGAATGATGAGCGCGGCGAGGATCATCGGCCGCGTGCGCGGCGACATGCGTTGCCGGTAGAAGCCGGAGAGTCCAAGTGCGGCGAGCAGTGAGAGCGTGAAGAGCAGCACGATCGCCGGCCCGAGTGCGAACTTCGCTTCGGGCAGGAGCGCGCGCGTGAATTCGATCGGAACGTAGCGGCGGAAATACGTGACCGCGGCCAGCGAGCCCCAGCCGATCGCAAAATCTCCGGCGATGGCCACGCCCTGGCGCAGCGATGCTTCGCGCGAGCTCGGACGAATCATGCGGCGGCGCGACCTCGTTTCACGATCTCGAGGAGACGCTCGTGCGTGCGTTCGCGTGCGTAGTGTTGTTCGACCGCGGTTCGCAACGCGATCGCGCTTGCGGTTCGACGCGCGTCGTCGTGCAACAGCTCGACGGCGACCTTCGCGAGCGACCGCGGATCGTTCGTAAGTGCCGCATGTCGCGCGAGCGGCGCGAGTCCGCGCAGCGCGTGCGTCGTCGCCGCGATCGCGCATCCCGCTTCCGCCGCTTCCATGATTTTCGTTTGCACGCCGCTGCCGTACCGCATCGGCACGAGCGACACTTTCGCGTCGCGCGCGAACGACGGCATGTCGCGCACGGGCGTGACGAGCTCGATGCCCGCGCGTTTCGCATCGCGCGCGATGTCGCGAGGGACGTGCGAGCCTCCGATGACGAGTGTTGCCCGCGGTGCGAGTCGCTGGATCGCGGGCCACGTTTCGTGAATGAGCACTCGCGCGGCGTCGGCGTTTGCGAAGTAGGAGAGACGGCCCCAGAACGCGAAGTCGTACTTGCGCGCGCGACGCGGATCGAGCGGCGCGAGGGTCACGCCATTCGAGATCGCGGTGGCGCGCAGTTCGTGCGTTTCTTCGTCGCTGACGACGAGGACATCGTCGTACGCGCGAATGGCATCGAGCTCCGCGCGCTGCACGCGCTTCGCTTCGAAGCTCCAGAGTTTCGCGAAGAGCGATGCGCGTGCATGTTCGCGTGAACGCTCGCGCGTGTTGGCCGCGAGTGAGTCGATCGCATCGAGCACGCGATGGCCTTCGACGTGCTCACGCACCCACGGGTCGAGGCGCGAGAGGATGACGATGGTGGCGTCGATGGCGCCGAGGTCGCGTTTGGCGCGGGTGATGGCTTCGGGCCAGTCGTACGCCGCGGTGAGGAGAGACGTGAACGGCAATCGCTCACGAAACACGCGCATCAGCGCGCGCATGCCACGGACGATCGATCGTCTCGCCGGATAGTCCGCGCTGCCCGGCGCGACGAGCGCAACGCGCGCATGCGGCGCGAGCGCGTCGAGCCAGATGGACGTGCGCAGACGATCACCGCTGTACGCGGGCCAGGGGAAACGGGAGGCGAGGACGAGGACATTCATCAGATGCAGCGCGTTGGACCGGCCGGTATTATGCCGTCGGTTGCGCACGTGAAGGCACTCGATCCGCAAATCTCATCCGCCATCACCACCGCGGTCGCGGAGCTGGAGCGCACGTCGTGCGCGGAAGTGGTCGTGGAGATTCGCGGCCGGGCGGGTTCGTACGCGCATGCGCACGCGCGATTCGCGTCGCTGCTGGCGTTCGTCGCACTGGTGGTGCTGTTGTTTTCGCCGTGGCATTTCTCCGCCCCATGGGTCGCCCTCGACATCGCCATCGTCTGGCTCCTCGGCATCCCGATCGCGAAAAAAAGCGATTTCCTGCGACGCGCGTTCACGTCGGAGAAAGAACGAAGCTCGATGGCGCGGCTCTGCGCGTCGGCGGCGTTTTACGATCGCGGCATTGCGAACACCTCGCGCGAGTCGGGTGTGCTCGTGTTTCTGTCGGTGCTCGAGCGGCAGCTCGAAGTGGTCGCCGATCGCGGCGTGCTCGAAGCGGTGCCGTCGCTCGAATGGAATCGAATCATCGATGATGCGCGCTCGCGCGGTGCGACGCCTGAGACGCTCGTGAATGTGTTGCACGCGCTGGCGCCGCTGCTCGCGTGTCATTTGCCGTGGGTCGAGGGAGACGTGGACGAGCTCACGAACGTTCCGCGGTTCGAGAGCGAATGAAGAAATCGCGACGCGTTCTTCTCCTTCTGCTCGTGCTGCTCCTCGCGGTCAGCGCGTTCGCGCGCGTCGGCGGCGGCGATTCGTACGGCGGAGGATCGAGCAGCAGCGGCGGTGGCAGCGGCGGCTCGGGCGATGGCGGCGGCGAGTTGCTGTGGCTCGTCTTTCGATTTTTGTTCTGGCTCACGATCGAACATCCGGTGATCGGCATTCCGGTCGACATCGTCGTCGCGTTGATCGTGTTTCGCTGGCTGCGCAGAAAAGAACAGAACACGGTGCTCACGTTCGGCACCGAAGCGCGTGCGCCCGTTCGTACGAACGCGCCGGTGCGACTCGATGCGTTGCGTCGCTACGATCCGAATTTCTCCGACGTCGTGTTTCACGACTTCTGCTATTCGCTCTTCGCACGCGCGCATCAGGCGCGCGGCGCGGGACAACTCGCGCAATACGCGCCGTATCTCAGCGCAAGCGCGCGGCAGGCGCTCGCATCGCGCAATCCGTCGGGACTCAGTGAAGTGCGCGGCATCGTGATCGGATCCTTTCGTGTCGACGATGCGCGCGGTCTCGACGGACCGACGGTGTACGCGACGGTGGCGTACGAAGCGAACTACACCGAGGTGGTGGGAGGCTCGGCGAAGAGCTGGTATGTGCGCGAGCGATGGACGCTCGAGCGCCAGCGCGACATCCTCTCTTCGCCGCCGGAGAAAGCAAAAGCGGATCACTGCCCGCGTTGCGGTGCCGCGTTGCGCACGCGCACCGATGGCTCGTGCGAGTTCTGCGGCGCGAAGATCGAAAGCGGCGCCTTTCAATGGTTCGTGCGCTCGATCTCGCTCGTCGATCGACAGGATCGTGGCCCGGTGCTTACCGGCGGCGGCGTCGAAGCGGGAACCAATCTTCCGACGATCTATCAGCCGCAGCTCGCGCAAGTGCTCGCGCAATTTCGCGGCGCGAATCCCGACTTCGACATCAACGAATTCACCGATCGCGTGCGTGAGATCGCGACGGAGTTGCAGAGCGCGTGGTCCGCGCGCGACTGGGAACGCGTGCGTCCACTCGAATCCGAAGGCCTGTTCCAGATGCATCGCTACTGGATCGATGCGTACAAGCGGCAGCGCCTGCGCAACGTCGTCGATGACCACGGGATCGAGACGATCGACATCGTGAAGATCGACAGCGATGCGTTCTATGAATCGATCACCGTGCGCATGCGCGCGCACGGCCGCGACTACACGATCGATGACAGCAATCGTCTCGTCGGTGGCTCGCAAACCGATATGCGGTACTGGAGCGAGTACTGGACGTTCATTCGCACGCGCGGCGCGGATCCGTCGCGGCGCATCGCTTGTCCGAATTGCGGCGCGATGGTGCAGATCGGCGTGACCGGCATCTGCGAATACTGCGGCGGCAGGTTGACGAGCGGAACGTTCGACTGGGTGCTGTCACGAATCGAACAGGATGAGGCGTACGCGGGATGAACGTCGTTACGGGTTTTCATCCGGCCGTCACAGAGCCGCGCGCTCGTCGGCGTCACGTGGCCGCGCCAGTAATCCGAAGATCGATCCGCCGATGATGAGCGTCGCGCCGAGGAGCGTGCGTGCGGTGAGCGGCTCGTGGAGGAGCAGCACACTGAGTGCGATCGCGATCGGAATGTTGCCGTAGTAGACGACGCTCGTCATCGCGGGCGAGAGATGCGTGGTGACGTGAATCCAGAGGCTGTGGCCGATGAGCGTCACGCCGATGGCGAGAAAGAGCAGAGCCGCCCAGTCGCGCGTGCCGAGGTTCCAGTTTGCTTTGCCAATGAACATCGTGAAGGCGAGGAAGGCGAAGAAGAATTGGCCGAAGGCGCGCGCGCTGGTCGGGATGTGCGACCAGCGTTGATGCAGCAGCGGCAGGCTCGCGTACATCAACGCCGATGCGCACGACAGCAGCATGCCGATGACGACGCGGTTGCCGAGATCGAATGCGGGCACGACGAGCATCGCGCCCGCGGCAGCAGCGAGTACGGCGACGATGTCGGTCCATCGTGTGGCGTGATGACTGACGATCGCGCCGAGGAGCACGAGATCGACGCCGTAGGTCGAGAGACCGATCGCCGCGACCGATGCCGATGATGCTTTGATCGCGAGGAAAAACGTGAGCAGATGGCCGAAGAACAGCAGGCCGATGGTCGCGAGCTTCGCGAGGTCGCGTGCGCGAATCGTTTTCAATTCGCCGCGGATGGCCATGATCGCGGTGATGCCGATCGACGCGATCGCGAGTCGCACGATGCCGATCGTGTACGGGTTCGCATGCACCCAGCGCACGACGACGGGGATCGTGCCGAAGAGAAGGATGGCGAAGCACGCGGAGACGGCGAGACGAAGCAAGCGGGCGAAGTGTAATGGGTGACGGAGCGCGGGCATCCTGCCCGCCGGACCGCGAGCTTCCAGCTCGCGCGGCCTGGAAGGCCGCGGTCCGGCGGGCTGGAAGCCCGCGCTCCGTCCTCCCCCTCATCCCTGGCAGCGCGCCCACGTCTCAAGGGGGCCGGCGCGTGGT
>JACZCU010199651.1_pt1 | contig 20407 bp, 16 predicted proteins | sample 8641851 | NCBI WGS metagenome assembly JACZCU01 (sample SAMN15324605, study PRJNA640507) | soil metagenome | isolation source: monocropping sugarcane control | place: China: Luxin town, Laibin City, Guangxi Province | collected 2019-07-25 | depth 10cm m | reverse complement strand
TGGCCGATATCGAGGAACGCCTCGACCTGATTACCAAGCTCAAACGCAAATATGGCGCAACCATTGAGGAGATCCTCAAACGGGCGGCCGAGGACCAGACCGAACTTGATAAGATTACCAACCGCGACGAAATCATCGCCAACCTGCAGCGGCAAGACGTTCAGTCGCGCCGGGAGATTGGACACATCGCGCAACAGCTCTCTACGCGGCGACGCGAGGCGGCAGCACATCTGGCAACGGCGATGGAAGAACAACTGGATGACCTCAACATGAAGCGAGCCCGCTTCCAGGTAGAGTTTGAGCAGGTGCCCGATGAGCAAGGTGTCCCGGCCAGCCTGGATGGGCAAGCGGAACAGTACTATGCCTGCGACCTGACAGGTATTGATCGCGTGCAATTCCTGATCGCACCCAATCCTGGCGAACCCTTTAAGCCACTGACCAAAATCGCCTCGGGTGGTGAAACATCGCGCTTGATGCTGGCCCTTAAAACAATTCTCTCTGCCGCTGACGCAACGCCAACCCTGATTTTTGACGAGATCGACGCTGGTATCAGTGGACGCAGCGGGCAGGTGGTGGGCGAGAAACTGTGGATGCTTACGCAGAATCACCAGGTAATCTGTGTCACTCACCTGCCCCAGATCGCTGCTTTTGCCGACACTCATTATAATGTAAACAAGCAGATTTTTGATAATCGCACCATGACGATTGTCAATGAACTGCGGCCAGAGCAGCGTGTACGCGAGATCGCGCATATCATGGGCGGTAATGTTAGCGAATTCTCAATGAAAAGCGCTGAAGAGATGCTGGCTCGCTCTTTCATGTGGAAAGAGAGCTGGACCAGAAGCCATCACAGCAAAGAGCCTGTAGGTGGCGAGCTACACAATGGGAGTACAGGATAAGTTGGTCACCATAGCAATTATTGGCGCGGGCAGCTCGGGACTGGCTGCCGCACATGTGCTCAAGGATGGAGGCCATACAGTAACGCTCTTTGAGAAGAATCAAGGCGTAGGCGGGCGCGCGGCCACGCGCAAACGTGCAGGCTTTATCTACGACCATGGAGCGCAGTACATCAAGGGCGGCTCACCTGTTAGCTCAGCCCTGGTCACCGACCGCTTTTATGTCAACGACCTCATTGATATCAGCAAGCCCGTCTGGACCTTCGATGTCCAGGGACACATCCAGGAGGGCGATGCGCTCCAGAATGCCGATCCCAAGTGGACATACCGCAGCGGCCTGACAACCCTGCCCAAATGTATGGCCCAGGAGTTGGATGTACATTTGAATACCCGCATCAGCCACATAGAGCAAACCGCCGCTGGTTGGCAGCTTTTTGACGAACAGGACGCAACACTGGGTACCTACGAGCGACTCCTCATTACTATTCCCGCGAGCCAGGCGATTAACCTTATCCAGGTCAGCCAGCTAGATCCCAAACTCCAGAACGACATCAGCATGCAGCTCGCGCAGGCACAGTATAATCCGCTGATCTCGGTGATGCTGGGCTATCGGCCACAACCCCAGCTTCGCCCGTATTACGCCCTTGTCAACACCGACAAGGCTCATGCCATCTCGTGGTTGGCCTGGGAGCATGAAAAGGCGCCCGAACGCGTCCCTGCGCACAGTGGCCTCCTCATCGCCCAGACGGCTCCCCAATATAGCCAGGAACACTGGCAAACGCCTCAGGAAGAGCTGGTACGCGATGTCGCAGCGCGTGTAGCGGAGCTGCTTGGCGAGCCCCTGGGTGAGCCGATCTTTACAGATGTGCAATACTGGCGCTATGCCTTGCCAGCAGCTATGGCTGATGCACAGGCGCTCAATGCTTTGACGCTGCCAGCAGGTCTGGCCTTTTGTGGCGATGCCTTCGTAGGTGGGCGGGTTCACCTGGCACTTGAACACGGGGGCGAGGTTGCCAGGCAACTTTTACAGTCAGCTTAGTACCATTTGCATCGCCCTGCCTGATTGTTTATGTTATAATTAGGTAGGAACAGTGCAGGTAAAAAAGGCGCTGTTCCAGGGCGGGGGCCAGGGCGACCGCAAGGGTCGCCCCTACCATACTATACGACGAACGAGCCGCACCGTATATAGTAGGGGTAGCCCTTGCGGCTACCCTGGCGCCCTGACCCTTACATCCGCGCCTATGGGAGCATTACCTCGTCTCTTACGCTGCCAAGGGCGATGATCAAAAGATACACAGACCAGAAGGATTATTCGCGATGAACAAGAAGCTTATGAGTACAATTTTGTTGTTTTTAGTTTTTATTGGCTTCCTATGGTGGGGCCTATCTATGCTTGTTTCCCCCGGCGATGTCGAGACAAAGATCTATGCTTTGCTACTTCTGGCTTGTTCCGGCTATGCGCTTGTCTCCATTTTGATGCTCCCCCGCAAAAAACAACCTTAACCTTTAGTGTCGTAGGATGATAATAATGATTAACGAACCACCAACAACGCCGTTGGTTATACGTCTGGCTACTCCTGACGATATTCCCTTGATCAATCTGCTCGATAGTTATAGTGATTCTCCCACGCGCGATATTCACCGTGAAATAGAGAAGTATTTTGGCTCGGTTGACCCATCCACACATGAGAAAATATTGATTTTCCTGGCTGAGATAGAAGGTATTGGCGTCGCTAAAGCTGAATTGATGCTTCCACCTGCCGAGGCTATCAAGGCTACTGGCTACATCAAACGCGTCGTTGTAGACCCACAGTATCGTAAACGCGGCCTGGCACGCCAGCTTTTACAGCATATTATTACCTTTGCTCAGACAGAGCTGCACATAGAGGCCCTTGATCTACACGTCTGGGAAAATAACTTCTCTGCCATTCGTCTCTACGAGGCGCTGGGCTTTAAACTTCAGCATCGCGAATTATACTATCGTTTGCCGCTTTAATCCCCCGCTCAAGAGTCACACACAATGATGCCTGCGCCATTTTGTGACGCATTCGTAACTCGCTTCGTTGTAAAGAGCAGGCCGAGAAGACCCCTTGCATGGTTATTTAGAACATTAAACCTCGGTACTCTGAAGGGGAGGTAATTGCGCTTCATCCTGCACAACTCGCTGGATCATAGCTAACAAGCGTAGTTACCAGAACCCTGTCCAGCGAGAGGAATATGCGCACATATATGGAGCAGCGATCTGTCATTCAACAGACCACTCAACCACAGAAAGCCCAGACCACAAATAGATATCGATGGATGCGTCATTTCTTTACTGAGGATGTATCACCGGACAATCTTCCCATCGTCCAATTACAACGACGAGCGGTTTGGGTTGGCCTTGCGCTGATTCTACAGGCCTTGAATGAGATCGATTACGGCTGGATCATGTCTTTTCTGCCCTCTTATATCAAACCTCTTCAATATATGATCCCTTTTGTCGTGATAACGGGAAGTTTTATTGCTATAGGCATGGCCATTCGTCCGAACAATATGCAGCAGCAGGTACAGCAGCAGGATCGACCGCGCCGCTGGCAGCGCGTGATTCTCATTGTGACGCTGCTGCTCACCATTGCCGGAGGAATTGAGTTTGGCCGCACCCTGATCATGTGCGTTTTGCCACCGCAATTTTCGAACGATGGCACATCACTGGATACCAATGCGGCAGTGCTCCTTTTAGAGGGTCGCAATCCATATACCGACTCCAATATGCTCGATATGGCCGAGCGCTTTTCCATTCAGCCCAACTGGACAACTCCGTTACAACAGGGTCAGTTTGCCAATCGTGAAGACTACCCATCGATGGTCGATTTTCAGACCGTGCTTGATACAGATATCAAGTCGGGCAAAGCTCCAGAATTCGAGTCGAAGGTCAGCTATCCCGTGCTCTCCTTCCTGACACTGCTACCATTTGCCCTGTTTAAAGACTACAATGTGCTGCCCTTCTACCTGCTCAGCTACCTGGCGCTGGTAGCAATTGCCTGGAAAGTGGTTCGACCTGAGCTGCGGAGCTGGGTACTCTTACTAGCTATGGCGAACGTTTCGATGTGGTCCTCAACCGTGGGTGGCAATCTTGACATCTTCTATACGCTGCTCATCGTGCTCGTCTGGCTTACTCGTGATAAACGTTGGAGTTCCGCGCTGTTCCTGGGCCTGGCTATGGCGAGCAAACAGATCGCGTGGTTCTTTCTACCTTTCTATGCCATCATGCTGCTACGTCACTACGGTATGAAAGAGGTTGTCTATCGTCTTGCTATCGCGGGCAGCATCGGTCTGGCTTTCAATCTCCCGTTTATTCTATGGAATCCTCAGGCCTGGTTGGCCGGCATCCTTGCCCCCATGGCTGATCCCATGTTCCCCATGGGAGTAGGGCCGATTAGTTTCAGCATAGCTCACCTGGTGCCTTTCCTGCCCAAGTGGGTCTATACGGTTATGGAAGGTGTGGCTATGCTAGCCTCGCTTGCCTGGTACTGGCGCATCTGCAAAAAGTTCCCTGAGGCCGCCATGTTCCTGGCCGTGCTGCCACTCTTCTTTGCCTGGCGCAGCCTGTCCTCGTACTTCTACTGCTCAGCTTTCCCGCTGTTTGTGCTGATGGCGGCTCGCATGCCGCTGGGCACAATGGTGTCAACACAAGCGAAAACACAGCTCACCGGTAAGCGTGAAATCAAATGGTATGAGGGGTCGCTTGCAGGAATGCCTGCCATGATGCATATGCGCTTCTTTGCTTATCCATGGCAGATTTTCCGCTCAATTACCCAACTCTTGTAAATAAAATACGCTAAATACGTGGAAGTACAGGCAATAGCCTGGAGAGGGCGGTTGGCAGCGCCAGTCGCCCTCTCCAGGCTATTGCCTGCACTCGACTCTTCTTCCGCTTCGTGATACAATCGACAGGATACCAGAAAAGAACACCAGCGTTACGAGGAAAATAGTAGAGTATGACCCAAAAAAATGAGAGCGCTACTTCTCTTTCACCAGAAGAGAGTACACAGATACAACACCTGCTTGCACAATATCACCAGCTTGCGCAAGACTTACGCGGCAGTGCAAACCAGGGAGAGGCAGAAGAGCGATTAAAAGATATAAGCAGCTTGACAGAAGCCAGCCAGGTTGCCCTGCTCAAGGCCTTATCTAAAGAACGAGACAGTGATGCAGCTGATGTCATCGTCGCGCTGCATGAATTAAGCCCTTTTAAGAGCATACGGAAAGAGGCCCGCCGTTCCCTCATTCGCCTCGAAGGAGCAAAAATATACCCGAGCTGGAAGCCGCCCGTGACCCAGGTATCCGTATTACAGATGCCTGTCGCCAATCCACCGCGTTTCTGGCAAGGCTATGTGACAGAATCACGTGAGGAGGGCGAGATACAACTGGTGCTCTGCTGGGAGCAAGGCTATGAGTACAGCGAAGTTCGTATGCTGATTTTCCTGCTTGATTTCTGGGAGCAGGGTCTTAAAGAGTGTATCCTTGAGAATACCAACCGGCGCAATGTTGATGCCCAGCTACAGCGTTTGCGCTCACAATTGCCAGATGTTACGCTGGCCGATTGCACGCTGGCGGAGGGACGCCGCTTGATCGAAGAGGCCCTGGCCGTGAATAAGTGGCGCGGTACCTCGCCTCATAAGGAATATCGTCACCACCTGCCCACTATCAGGCAGTTGATCTTAGACGCGGCAGATGTGGGAGAAGACCGGGGTTTGACCTTCATTAATCCGCGTTTGGAGCCCGATGAATTCGTTGGTACTTTTGCCGGTGGCTGGGCGCTCGGCGACTATGGCTTGAACTATGACATGCTCACACGCGACAGCAGCTTGCGCGCCGGGCTCGAGCGCGATGAATGGGTTGAACGCCGCCGTGCATGGGCCAATGAAGCCCACCCGACGCGCTTTGAACTGGGCTTTATTCGCGAGCGCGAAGCAAGCGCACCAGCCTTGTGGCTGCCATCTTCGTTCAGCAGCAGAAGTGCCAGTACCCGCAAAGAGGTCGAAATTGGCTGGTCACTTGAGTTAGACGATACCCCTTTGAGCGGCACGCTGCCAGAAATGCCCCTGGGGACCGTTGTCTTCAAGGAAACAGGCAGGCACTGGTTCTGGACGAGCTATACACTTGTGCAAGAAGATGGCGTGTGGCGTATTCAACAGGTAACCGACGAGGGTGCGAAAGCCCAGAGCTTGCCTATTGGCGAACTGCAAAAACTTCTCAAAGAACATGATGAACGCCTCACCGAGCTCTTACAGCAGCAGAATGCTGGCCAGGAAGAGGCCCAGGAGGTCGTATGGCGCCTCATTCACACCTTACACTATGACGACGCCTTAATGGTGCAGCTACCACTTGACAGAGATGTCAATGGCGATGCGTATAATCGCGCCATAGGTTTTGGTTCCCTGGAACGCGCCATTGCTTATCTGCAACGCCTGGCCCGTAATTTCGCAGAACAGCGTGGCGAGGTTTTACGTCAACTGGGTATCACCCAGGAGTCGCTCAGTGAATTTTATCGCGAGCGGGGTATGAATGAACGAGCCAGGCACTTTTCTCAACTGGCCGAGGCCACTTTGCGCGAAGCGCTGGCAACTGAAGATACTATCGCAGCCCATGCGGTATTAGCCGAACTATTGATGCGCCAGGGTGGGAAGCTTGATGAGGCGGAGGAACACCTGAACATAGCCAGGGGCATGATCACAGACAAAACCGAGGAGGCCATGATCGAAGCAGACCTGGGCAATATCTCCATCGAGCGCAATCAACCCGAGCAGGCCCTCCAGCACTATGCACGGGTCGCGGAGATTAATCCAAACTTTGAAAATATCTGGTTCAGAATCGGTGTCGTACAGCGCAATTTAAACCACCTGGAAGATGCGCGAGCAGCCTATGAACGGGCTATCGAGATACAACCGAGAGATCTCCATTCCTATGCTGAGCTTACAAACATGTATCTGAGCCAGGGTAAACTCGCAGATGCCCGCGAGATACTGGAACGAGGACTGCGCAGCAATCCTAAATCAGCTCCTTTGCTCGCTCTGCTCTCATCGGTGTACCTTGAAACTGGCGATTTACGCCGCGCCCAGGCCGTATTGGAAGAAGCCGAACAGGCTAACCCGAGACTCGAAATTGTACAGGCCGTACGTGAAGAGTTAGAAAGACGTAAGAAGAAATAGTTTTGTTGTTAGGGAAGAAGGTGTAACGTGTCTAACAAAAAGGAACAGCAAGCATCCGCCGACGCAGGGCAGATCCAGGCCACCATGGAACAATATCACCAGCTAGCCGATGCCTTGCACAACAGCCAGGATCAACAGCAGGCCGAAGCAGCCCTGGCCACTATCAATGCATTAACAGAAGCTACGCAGCTTGGGCTGCTTAAGGCCTTATCTAAAGAACGCCATAGCGATGCCGCTGATATCGCGACCGCTCTCAACGAGCTTAGCCCGCTGAAAAACGTGCGTAAAGAGGCACGGCGTTCGCTCATCCATCTTCAAGAGCTAAGGGTTTACCCGGCATGGAACACACCGATTGTGCGCACGTCAGCGTTTGACCAATTCATCGAAGCAGAAATGGGCGGGGCTAACACGCCTATGCGTTTCTGGAAAGGTTACGTTACTGACAGTAAGGATGCCGGTGAGGTCCAACTGCTGTTACTATGGGAACAGGGTGCGCAATATAAAGATGTGCGCGTGCTGGGTTTTCTACTCGAATTCTGGCATGACGGCGTCAAAGATTTCTTTACCAATGTCGATAGCAAGCGTGGTTTCGAGAGATTAGTTGCCGAAATGCAGGCGAAAGTTACATTGATTGACTGCTCGCTGGCGAAGGGACGCAGCTTAATCGAAGAGGCTCTGGCCGTAAATAAAAAATTCGGTACTAGACCTCACCACGACTTCACCCGTCATCGCGCCATGCTGGACTCAATGATCTTGCAGAATCCTGAGATTCCAGAGTTAGAGGAAGACGAAGAGGAAATAGACGCAGATATTGACCCTGATTTAGAGCCTTTCGAGGTGGTTACCGACTTTATCGACGCCTGGGCAGACCAGGACTTTGAACTTGCCTATAACTATCTGGCTGAGGACAGCAACTTGCGTGAAGGGCTCAGCGAGGAGGAATGGGCTGCACGGCGCGAAGAGTGGGCAGATGGAGCCAGGCCAAAAAGATTGTTGCCAAACTTTGTGCATGAACGCGAAGCACAGAAATCGGGTCTATGGTTGCCTACTCCATTTAATCAGAGTAAAGCAAACGCCCACAAAGTAGTAGATACCGGGTGGTCGATTGAACTGGCCGAGAACGCTCAAAGCATAGGTCTACCCGAACTGGCCCAGGCAACAGCAGTATATAAGGAGACCGGGCGACGCTGGTTCTGGACAAGTTATACACTTGTACAAGAGGAGCACGGCTGGCGCATTCAAAGCATGACAGATGAAGGGGTGAGCAATCAGCAGCTTTCCAGCGATGAGTTGAAGAAGCGCTTGCAGGATTACGAAAACCACCTGCGAGAAATTACGTCACAGCATCAGCCCACTGATCCCGACGCAGACCAGTATCTCGATGAAATTGTGTGGCGTTCGATGCAAATGATCTACTATGATGACGCTCTACTCAAACAGCTACCTCTTGACCAGTCCACCTATATGGACGCCGCGGGACGCGCTATTATCCTGGGCGAAAATGAACGGGGTCTGGTATACCTCGAACAGGCGGCAGAGAAATTCACCGAACAGCGAGCAGACATGCTCCGTCAGATCGCCGCGCTACAAATGCTACTCAGCGAAGAATTTTATGCTGAAGAAGATGATTTTTACGAAGAAGAGGACGAGGAGGAGGAAACTGAGCAAGTAGAACGCGGTGAGCGCTTCCAGGCGCTTGCGGAAGAGACACTGCGCGAGTCACTTCGGATTGAAAAGAACGCTATGAGCTATCTCATGCTGGCTCAAGTGTTAATCGAGAGTGGCGAAGAGGATAAGCTTGACGAGGCGGAAGACCAACTGCACCAGGCACAGGCTTTGACACTTACCCCACAAGAGGAAGCCAGCGTCGAAAGCACGCTGGGCACTCTGTATATGCAGCGGGACGAGTACACCAAAGCCCTGGACCACTATCAGCGCGCCGTTGATATCAATGCAGATTTTCCCGGTGGCTGGTACAATGTTGGAGATGCATATAGGCATTTAGAGCAGGATGAGGAGGCCATAGCCGCCTTTCAACGTGCCATCGAGTTGCACTCCGATGACATAGACTCCTATGCTGAACTCAGCGAAATCTACCTGGAAAATGCTCAGATTGACCAGGCACGTGACCTGCTCGAGGAAGGCTTAAAGGTCAATCCCGAGGCAGCACAGTTGCTGGTCCTACTCTCCTCAACGTACCTGGACAGCGACATCCAACGTGCGGAGCAACTCTTGGAAGAGGCTGAAGACATTGATCCTGACCAGGAGATGGTGTTGTTGTATCGCCAGGTGCTCGAGATGAAAAAAATGGAAAAACCTTCTCGTAAAATAGCGCCGCAGCAACGCTCTCATAAAAAATCACCTAAGAAGAAATGATCCAACAAGAACAAGAACAGCTGATAACATATCATACCGTTACACTTGGTAACCTGACGCGCACAGGAGATGCTAGCGCTGAAATCAGTGAGCAGGACGAAGCGGGCGTTACCCACACTCGTACGCTCTTTGTGCCCGCGGGTCTACCCGGAGAACGCGTGACTATCGCTCTTGAAGCACCAGCACAGCGGAGGCCTGGCAAACGCAGCCGCCGCTGGAAACCACGCCCACCACGCGTCTGGATTACGGAGATACATGAGCCATCGCCCTTACGTGTACAGGCGCCATGCCCAGTTTTTGGCACCTGTGGCGGCTGCCAGCTTCAACACATGCAGTACGCAGCGCAACTTGAATGGAAACGTTCCATAGTAGAGCAGTTGTTACGGGAGATTGGTGGCTTTGCTAGCCCGCCATTACTACCCACCGTCGCTTGCGATCGGCCCTGGCACTACCGTAACCATATGCGTTTCTCGGTGAATCGCAACGGTCAAGCAGGTCTGACCGCGCGCGGTAGCCACCGCGTCTTGCCCTTGATCTCCTGCCCCATCGCGCATGAGTACATCAATACAGCCCTGAGCGTGCTCAGCCAGCAGTCGCATGCTCGTCCGCAGGTACTGGTACGCTGTGGCAGCGCCACGCGCCAGCTCCTGCTTCAACCTTCCCAATCGTCGCAAGTTACGGAGCAGTTGGCAGCAGCAGGACTGGATGTCCGCACTGATACGATGGAAGAGAAGCTGGCCGGTGAAACTTTCCGCATTCGACCAAGCTCGTTCTTTCAAACGAACACCATACAGGCTGAGAAGATGGTGCAAATGGTGCTCAACGGCCTGTTGGGCTCTGAGCGAAACCACTCAGGAGCAAGCGGCACAGCTCCGCTTACCATCGTCGATGCCTATTGTGGCGTGGGAACATTTGCCTTGATGTTAGCTCGCCACGTTGAGAAGGTCATCGCGATTGAAGAGTCGGCAAGCGCCATTAAAGATGCCCAGTGGAATCTGCGCGAAGTTCACAATGTGGAGATTCTCAAGGGCAAGGTAGAAGAACTCCTACCTAGCCTGGCCGAGCGGCTTGATGGGCTGGTAATCGACCCACCACGCGCCGGTTGCCAGCAGGTGGTGCTGGACGCTTTGCTACAACATCCAGTTGCGCGAGTCGTCTACGTCTCCTGTGATCCATCAACCCTGGCACGCGATCTACATATACTTTGCCAACAGCATCCCACGTTTCACTTACACTCTGTGCAACCACTCGATATGTTCCCTCAAACGGCGCATATCGAATGTGTTGCCGTCTTGGAGCGCGTTTAAATATGATGATATCCCAAACCTTATTACTCGCCTCAGCGTCACCTCGCCGCAGGCAGATACTCTCCTTGCTTGGTTTACCCTACCAGGTATGTGTCTCTCCCATCGATGAAGAGGCTATGCAAGAACGCTACTCCGGTCCCATCGAGTGGCTGGCGGCCTGGCTTGCTGAACAGAAAGCGCTGGAAACCCATACGCTTCCCGTAGCCGCTGGCCGACTCGTTATTACAGCCGACACTACAGTATTACTCAATGGTGAGGTGCTGGGCAAGCCACGCGACACCGCGCATGCACGTGAATTGCTGCTCAGCCTGCGCGATCATTGGCACCGCGTCATAACGGGTGTTGCGGTAAGCAAGAATATCAATGGTACAATACAGGTACGCAGCGCCAGTTGTACTACACCCGTGCGCATGCGTCCTTACAGTGAAAAAGATGTAGCGGCATATATTGCCACGGGAGATCCCATGGATAAAGCCGGGGCTTATGGTATTCAACATACATCGTTCCAACCAACCGCATGCATTAATGGCTGTTATCTCAATGTTGTTGGCCTGCCCCTATGCACGCTGGTTACTCTGCTAGCCGAGTTTGATGTTTACCCGGCAGTAGCCACAGAGCATAAGCCGGGAAGATGCCCATGGTCCGAACGCTGCATCATTCAGCAGGAGGTGCCAGCATGAGCATGACACATCGTATCATTCTCATTGTTCTCATAGCATTGGTGGCTCTGGCAATCGGCCTGCTTCTGCGCCTCCTTCTCGTACGCCGGCTAAAACAGACGGTATTAGATAACTGGCTGATCCAGACCCTCGGCATTATCGTCGTCCTGGTGCCCTTAATTATAGCAGCAGGAGCTACGCCTTTTATCCTGGATAGTACAAATCAACTGCTGCTGGGCTTTTTAACAGACTTAAAGAATCAGATTCATGCACCCGACCTTGCCAGCCTGATCTGGGCTATAATTCAAACGCTGCTCATCATAGTGCTGGGTGTAGGTATCGCCCGTACGCTATTAAAGCTGACAATCAGAAGTCAGAATCATCTTGACATCAATCTGCGCACGTTGATTGGCCGCATCTTTTACATTATTACTCTGCTTGTCACTATCTTCTGGACACTCTCGCTGTGGCAGATTTCCGTCACTGTGCCTGTGGCAGTCATTGGTTCATTCGCCGTAGCAGGCGCCTTCGCCATTCAGGATATTCTCAAAGACCTGGTTGCAGGCTTTTATATTTTGATGGAGCGCCCTTTTCATATCGGCGATGAAATCAGTACTGCGAGCTATGTCGGTAAAGTTGAAGATATTCAGATTCGCGCCACCAAGCTTCGTCTTGTTAGCGGCGAACAGGTGACCATTCCCAATTCTATGGTCTTTGGCGGTGTCGTCGTGAACAATACGTTCTATGGTGAGCGACGTGCCACCATTACGATTACCATGCCACAAGAAGCATATAAGCACGAGGAAACGGTCAAGTTGATCCATGAGACGCTGCAAGAGATAGATAGAGTAATGGTGAAACCTGAGCCGATGGTTTTCATCAACGGCTACACAGGAGAACAGATCACGCTTACAGTGCGTTTCTGGATCGCGAACCGCCAGCTTGCTACTGTTTCAGATGTGATGTATACTTTGCGTACAATTCTTCCCAAAGCTGATTTTACTGTCCTTGAGTCAGCAGGCAATGTATAATATGTACACAAATGTATAATACGTATACAACCGTAATGAGTTCGTTTTCCGTAGGAGAGAAAGTACGTTGAATAGCTTTAGGCCCGTTTCAGAAACGCGGCGCATCGGCCTTTTGGGAGGAACATTCGATCCTATTCACTATGGGCACCTGGTAGTTGCGGAGGAGGTACGCGCCACGCTCGGCCTGACTGAAATGGTCTTTGTGCCTGCCGGTCAGCCACCGCATAAACCAGGGGAAATAATCACATCTGCTGCTCATCGCCTTGCTATGCTTGAGCTAGCCATAACCTCGAATCCACATTTCTCGATTTCTCGCGTTGAACTGGATCGGCCGGGACCATCGTATACTGTAGATACGCTGCGGCTACTCCGCCAGCAGTGGGGTGAGCAAACGGCACTATACTTCGTGATTGGTTGGGATAACCTGAAAGAGCTAAGCAGTTGGCATGATCCTGAGTGCATTCTTGAGCAAGTGACCCATTTAGTCGCTATCCATCGTCCAGGTTACGAGAAGATCTCTGGCGATAGTACACGCCTGGAGGAACGTCTACCTGCGCTCAAGCAACGCTTGCTCACCATGTCAGCGCCACAATTCGATATATCTGCGACCGACTTACGTCAACGGGTAGCAGAGGGACGCCCGATTAAATATCAAACTCCGGAAGCCGTTGAGTATTATATCGCTCAACACGGCCTATATCGTCAAAATACAGAAGGCAGAGTTCTTAATGGCACCCATGCATCTTGAGTTAGGAGATAGACTGCGGCTGCGCAAACCGCATCCGTGTGGCAATTATGATTGGGTCGTCGTCCGTCTGGGAGCCGATATCGGTTTAAGTTGTGAAAAATGTGGAAGACGCGTTCTGCTGCCCCGTTCAGAAGTTGAACGCCGGACCAAGCAGATGCTGCCACGTTTAGACAAGAAGGACGCCGACTTGCCTTCATCATAGTTTTATGTAGCTTACCATGGCGAAAATCTTCTAAAAGTAGCCCTAAAATAGCTTTTTTAAGAGATTTTCGCTCCTTTGAGATACTTAATACGTATATCAACTAAAGGGGGTATTATTGATTGCACACGAGGAGATCGCAGGATGTCTATAGCCGCTCGCGATGAAGGGTTCACCACTCTTCTAAAAAAGAAAAACTTTTTGCTTATCTGGCTGGCGCAATTAATCTCCATGACTATCTTCTATGCCTCAAATTATGCGTTGCTTGTGCTGATTGAAGAGGTTACAGGCTCAACCACGCTGGTTGGTCTCGCTATTATCTGTTTCAGTCTTCCTGCCGTATTATTTGGCGCTCCCGCCGGTGTCTACGTTGATCGTATGGATAAACGGCTCGTGCTTTGGGGCAGCAACAGCTTGCGTGCGCTTGCGACCTTTATTTTTGTCGTCTCCTTGCTCTTCGACCGTCATCAGCTTATCCCCGTTTATTTGCTAACCTTCCTGATCTCATCCATTGGTCAATTTTTCACACCCGCCGAAGGATCATCCATTCCCATGCTGGTGAGTGAAGAAGAATTGATGCCAGCGCTCTCGCTGTTTAACATCACTTTTATGCTCGCGCAGGCCCTGGGCTTTATTATTATCGCACCCATCATCCTGAGCCTCCTGCCGACCTTCACTGTCGCTTCGCTTATCATCCGGCCGATTGAGAGCCTGTACATATTGATCGCCATTCTCTATGGCGTCTGCGCCATACTCACAGCTATGCTGCCCGCGTCACAGCTCTCAAATCATACTGATAAAGCCAGGAAAACCGCTAATACGCCAGATGGCCTTGATGTCGTCAACAGTATGTGGTCAGAGATGTACCAGGGCTGGGCTTTTGTTCGACGCAATAAACGACTTTTTTTAGCAGTTATACAACTTTCCTTCGCGGGCGTTTTGCTGCTGGTAATTAGCCAGCTCGCTACTCCTATCGTCACCCAACTATTGCACCTTTCAGCTAATGCCATGGCCTTTATCTTTGCTCCTGCAGGCATCGGCCTGGTGATCGGCTCAATCTTTATGCCACGTATCACCCAACGGCTGGGTAAATCGCGTGCTATTTTCATCGGCTGCTTTGCTCTCACCTTTGTAGCACTGCTCCTGCCTCTCTCAACTCTGCTGGCAAAAGTCCTGCAGCCAAACGGCTGGAACACAAATCCCTTCTTGCTGATTATCGTTGCTTTGCTTATGTTTATAGCTGGCTTCTCCCTCGATTTTATCAATATTCCTGCGCAAACCTCGATACAGGAATTAACCCCTGATTGGATAAAAGGCCGTGTCCTGGCTTTGCAGCTTATGCTATATAATGCCTGCGCCATTCCTATTATTCTCTTCATCGGCGCCATTGCTGACCTTTTTGGCCTGGATCGTGTCTTATACCTGTTGGCAGTCTGTGAACTGGCCTTTGGCCTCTGGGGTGTATATTATGCCCGCAAGCACCCGAGAGTTATACCAGCCCCGCAGGAGGAAGTCGAGGAATTGTTAAATGAGCCGCGCAAATTACCCACTCAGCCATAGCTATGCTTGACCAGCTACCCTATTGCCATTACAATAGAGGTGGTTGAGGCAATACCCCTCAAAGGGGTTGTTGGTAATACAAGGAAGTCTATGAATCAGAGTTTATCCGTACAGATCGCCCCTTATGAACCCTGGCTTGTGATCGCTGGAGTCTTTGTTCTCTTTATATTGTTGCGCGTGACGCGCCAGGCACTACGCCAACGAATTGACAAGATCGGCTACCGCCTGCGGGGCGAGCGTGGCCTGATGATCTGGTTCTGGCTAAATGCTCCTGGCGTGATATTACACGAACTCAGTCACGCTTTCGTGGTCTTGCTTTTCAGGCCCTTTGGCTTCCGCATTACAAGTATAGCGCTGTTTCGCATCAAACCCATGGTGCAGCGCGGTCCTGACGGTCGCACCTTCAGAAGCAATGGCAGGCAATCCTTGCAACTAGGGGAAGTACAATATATCCGGCCACAGGGCAAATTCATAAGTTATGTTGGTGATGGTTTAAGCGCCATTGCTCCCTTATTTGGCGGCATCATCGCCCTGACTTTTCTCTACTGGGTTGCTACTGGCTATAGCCTGTGGGAACTTCGCCTGGAAATTTTGCGCCCCGGCTGGCCATGGTGGACATTGATTTTTGCTCCCTACCTTATTCTCACGGTCACCTCTGAACTGTGGCCCAGCCACCAGGATTGGCGTGGCGCCCGCTGGTTCGTTGTAGTCTTCCTGGCGCTGGCGGCCCTGCTGCTTGTGCTGCTGTGGTACAGCAAATACCTGGTTTTTAATGACGCGACAGTTCAGATAATCTCTTCTATTGCCATCCATATTGATTTTGCCCTACTGTTATTACTGGCAGTCGATGTTATATTTATCATTATCGCGGATTTACTGTTACACCTTATAGGGGGATGAAAACCATGCAAGCCTTTGAAATATCCCAGCTTCTAGCTGAATGTAGCCAATCAGGCAGAGCATACCTCGAGTTTCTGCGCCATCCCTCGCTGAGTGCCGGAATATATACGCTGCCAGCAGGTGCCGTTGATCCACAGGAACCTCATACAGAAGATGAAGTGTATTACATCCTGAAAGGCAAGGGGTCTATCCAGGTAGAGGATGAAAGTCGCCCTGTTACCTCCGGTTCAGTCGTTTTTGTCAAAGCCCTTGCAGAACATCGCTTTCATTCGATTGCGGAGGATCTGTCTATCCTGGTCTTTTTTGCACCCGCCGAATATACGAATGTGCTGCCTTCCGCGAGCAAATCCTAGCAGGCATATCACCAATCAAACTTATCGACAAGAAACATGCGGCTGTAATGCAAGAGGATAGGGCTGCCATGGGGGCAGACGGCAGGCGCGGAGACAGTAGCAAGCACCGCGAGCAAAGCTCTCTGTTCATCAATGCTCAGTTCGCGCCCACGGCGCAGCGCCGAACGGCAGGCCAGGCTAATAAGCAAATGATCTTCCCAATCTGTACTATCTTCGGCAGCTACCTCGACTAATTCATGCAAGTGGCCCGCCAGTTGCTCCTGGCCTTCCCCACTCGGCACAGAACGTACCAGGAAGCTGCGTCCACCAAAACGCTCACACTCCAACCCCAGGTCACGCAAGATAGGTAAGCGCTGTTCGAACAATTCGGCCTGGTGACGCTTTAATTCGACGATTACAGGCTCCAGTAACAGGTGGGAGTCAACCCAGGCTTCTTCCTCTGCCGTTTTCAGGCCAACATGTTTAGCACGCAGGTGTTCGTAGATAACGCGTTCATGTGCCCGGTGTTGATCAATCAGGTAGAGGCTGCCATCAGGAGCCTCAGCCAGGATAACCGCCTGCTGCAATTGCGCAAGAGGGCGTAGGCTTACCAACACTTCCGAAGCTGCTTGAGGAGCATTCTCTGCTCTATAGCCTTCCGCTGTTTCGGCGACGTGTAAGCCCCGGCGACGTGGACCCGGCAAGCGGCGTTGATAGACAAGTTCAGGCCCGGGAAAATCTGCTGAGGCGGGCAGAGCCGGGCTGCGTTCTAACACTGATCGCACCACCCGGGTCAGAGCAGACACTATCTCAGCTTCGTACAGCAGCTTTACCTCTGTTTTAGCAGGATGAACATTGACATCCAGTTCCTCGGCTGGTAGATCCAGGTACAGGACCAGCAGGGGATGCTTACCCTTGGGGAGCAGCCCGCGATAGCCGACTTCCAGCGCATCCTGCAAGGGCCGTGTTTGCACCCAACGGCCATTTACAAAGAGCATCATATGCTGGCGACTGCCCTGCGCGAGAGCCCGGTTACCAATATAGCCATGCAGGTTGTAGTGCTCAGAGTCGCACGCTGACACCGGGTGCAGCATCTCCGCCAGCGGCAAGTGATAAAGTTCCGCCAGGGTGGTTGCGACATTGCCAGTACCAGCGGTCTGCAACACTACATGCTCTTCAACGGTGAGATTAAAACGTACGGCAGGATAGCCCAGCGCGTAACGCCGCAGTAGTTGCAGAATATGCCCGGTCTCGGTACGCGCGCCGCGCATAAACTTGAGGCGGGCAGGAACATTATAAAAAAGATCGCGCACGGTCACAGTAGTACCATGCAGGCGTGCTCGTCGTCCCCGCTGCGTGACTTCTCCACCGCGCCACGTCAACATAGCCGCGGAAGCTTCCTCGCTCAAGCCCTCAGTCTCAATCGGACGACTTACCAGTGATAATTCAGCCACGGTCGCGATACTCGCCAGAGCCTCACCACGAAAGCCCAGCGTGTGCAAACGGTTCAGGTCTTCAACCGTACTGATCTTGCTCGTCGTATGCCGAGCACAGGCTCGCTCTAACTCATCATCCGGTATGCCATAACCATCGTCGATAACTCGGATCAGGCGCAAGCCGCCACCACGCACCTCGACGCGTATCTCATGCGTACCCGCATCCAGGGCATTCTCCACCAGCTCCTTGACCACAGAGACTGGCCGCTCGATTACTTCGCCAGCAGCGATGCGTTCAGCGACATCCGGGGATAACGCAAGAATGGGTGTACGTGTATAGACCGTAGACATTGGCTCAGGCTCCTGTGGTTGAGTTCAGGCTTTTCTTCTACGCTTTTGCAGCATGAACAAAAGGTTGAGTGCATCAAGGGGTGTGATAGCACATAGGTCGATGGTATTCAGGTCTGGCTCATATTCACGATTATGCTCCAATGCGTGAGCAACGAGGCGCGCCTCTTCACTTTGCCAATCATAATGACTGCCAGGCGCAGTGACCTGTACACCACCATTATAGTGACCGTTTTCTTCGGCAACCATTGCACCGGCGCCATTCTGCGTTGACAACGAAGATGGAAGAGACATAAACGCATGTGCATCAGGAGACAAAAAGTGCCCGGCCTGCGCTCTGTTTTTGCTGGCCTCTAACTCCAGGTAGTGCAAAACTTCCGCCGCGCGACGCACAATGCCGGGTGGCATACCTGCCAGTTTTGCCACATGTACACCATAACTGCGCCCAACACAGCCAGGCGTTACACGGTGCAAAAAGACGATTTCACCCTGCTCATCATCGCTGATTGCCATAGTATAGACACGCAAATGCGGCAATTCATCCGCCTTAGACGCCAATTCGTGATAGTGAGTGGCAAAAAGGGTACGAGCGCCCGTCGTGTTATGCAGGTGTTCAACTACGGCGTGTGCAATGGCTACACCGTCATAAGTACTTGTACCTCTACCGATTTCATCGAGAATAATCAGGCTGTGCCTGCTGGCATGATGCAGAATCGTAGCTGTCTCTTCCATCTCCACCATAAAGGTGCTTTTCCCCGCTGCAATGTCATCTTCTGCCCCTACACGAGTAAAGATGCGATCTACCACCCCGATACGTGCGCTACGTGCTGGCACAAAACTACCTATCTGGGCCAACAACGCAATCAGCGCGACCTGGCGCAGGTACGTTGACTTACCAGCCATATTTGGTCCGGTCAAGAGCAAAACTCGCGCGCCCTCCTCAGCTTCAAGTGAGGTATCGTTGGGAATAAAGACGTCACCATCTAAAGTGTATTCAACCACAGGATGGCGTCCGCCAACGATCTCCAGGCCAAGACCATGCTCCAGCGTAGGACGTACATAGCCCTGGTGAGCGGCTACCTCGGCCAGGCTTAAAAGGACATCAACCCTGGCAACGGCAGCCGCCGTTGTCATCAATTGCTGATAGAAGACACCCAGTTGGCGTAGTACATCGGCATAGACGCTGCGCTCTATCTCTTCAATGCGCTCAGTCGCGCTCAAGATGCGCGCCTCGTGCTCTTTGAGTTCAGGCGTGATAAAACGCTCAGCGCCTACCAGTGTCTGTTTGCGCATGTAATCAGCGGGAACCAGCTTGAGCTGGGCATTTCTGACCTCGATATAGTAGCCAAAAATTTTGTTGAAACCAGCTTTGAGCGATTTGATGCCTGTGCGCTCGCGCTCACGCGCCTCCAGCGAGACAATCCAATGTCGCGAATCACTGATCGAGGCAATCAACTCATCCAGCTCGGGATGAAAGCCCGCTCGTATCAGTCTCTCATCCTCATCCTCCTGCTTCCCTGCGCGGGCCAGGGCTTTAGTAATTAATTCAACCACCTGTGGACATGGATCCATGTCATCAGCCAGTTGCAGCAAAAGCGGCGCATTACACCCTTGCAGCACTTCGCGCAGGCGGGGTATCACCATGAGATAATCGCGCAAGCCAACCACTTCATTAGGCACTGCGCTTCCCTGGCGCACGCGACCGGCAATGCGTTCAAGGTCACCCAGGCTTTGTAAACAAATAGCAAAGCGGCTGCGCATGGCCGGACTCTCATAGAGCTCCTCGATGCTTGCTAAACGACTTTCCAGTTCATTCAGATCAAGCAGTGGCTGCGTCAGGGTACGGCGCATCTGTCGTGCTCCCATGGGTGTAATCGTGCGATCTAACACAGCCAGCAGGCTGCCATGCGCCGAGCCACTGCGTGCGCCCTGCAAGATGTCCAGGTTACGCTGTGTATGCGCGTCCAGCACCATATAGTTCGTGGTGTGGTAGCTGCGCAGTCTCGTCAAAAGCGCCAGCAGTGCGCCGTTCATCTTCTCAAGGTAAGCGACAATCGCACCTGCAGCCGCAATCGCCTGCGGAGCACCAGCACAACCATAGGCCTCTAGCGACTGGACGCCAAAAAGCCTGCATAGTCTTGTGCGCGCCGCTTCATACTCAAAGAAATAGGGTGGGCAGTGCGTGATAGTGACATTCTTAGTGGGGAACTGGTAGGTGTCAGCGCGGCTTCCTTCAACCAGCAGGCATTCAGCGGGGACAAGCCGCTGCAATTCAGCATCCAAAGCGGCTGGCAGTTCGTTAGGTGCAAACCATGTCACCATAAATTCGCCTGTGCTGACATCCACAGCCGCCAGGGCTGTCTGCGTCCGTGCCGGGGCAATTGCTGCCAGGTAATTGTTCTGGCGTGTGGGGAGAAGGCC
>JACZCU010131968.1_pt1 | contig 20460 bp, 14 predicted proteins | sample 8641851 | NCBI WGS metagenome assembly JACZCU01 (sample SAMN15324605, study PRJNA640507) | soil metagenome | isolation source: monocropping sugarcane control | place: China: Luxin town, Laibin City, Guangxi Province | collected 2019-07-25 | depth 10cm m | reverse complement strand
TCCGATCGGAGAAGAGGAAGATTCGCATCTGGGAGATTTCATCGAGGATCGCGCCGCCATCTCGCCGATCGACCACGTCATCGTCGCGAATCTGAAGGACCAGACCAACAAGGTCCTCCGCACCCTCACCCCGCGCGAAGAGCAGGTCCTCAAGATGCGCTTCGGCGTCGGCGACGGCGCGGAGCACACGCTCGAGGAAGTCGGCCGTTCGTTCAACGTCACGCGCGAGCGGATCCGTCAGATCGAGTCGAAGGCGCTGCGCAAGCTGCGGCATCCGTCGCGGTCGAAGAAGCTGCGTCCCTTCCTCGACGCAACGTTCTAAGAAAACGTATAAAGGGCCGGCAATCGCCGGCCCTTCTCGTATGCGACGAATTCTTCTACTCGCGTTACTCGCTTTTCCTGCGTTCGCTGCGCCGGCTCCGCAAACGCGTCCGTATCACCTGACGCTGGAGGCCGATCCGGCGGCGCCGTTTCCGTTCCTCAGCCGTTTCGGCCGCGCGACGCTGCACGTCTACCGCGGCGGCGTGCGCGCCGAGACGCTGTGGCTCAACGGCTTCTCGCGCACCGGATCGCCGAACATCACCGTCGAGAACCCGTTCGGGCGGATGTACACCGAGGTACCGGTGGCGAACGTCGGATCGATCGTGGCGAAGCTGGCCGCCGGTGAGCTTCAGAACGCGAATCCCACCCTCGGCAAGCCGACCGCGGGCCGCGTCGGCGACCTTCCCGCCACCCGATATCGCCTGATCTACGGCCCCGAGGCGTACATCGACATCTGGTCGACGCTCGCCATCCCCGAGAACCGGCAGCTCCGAGCGATCGTGACGCAGTTCGTCGGCGGGATCTCTCCCGGCACCGCCGCGTTCGCGAAGACGATCCCGGGAACGCCGCTCTACGTCGAGATGAACTTCCGGCGCTTCAAGAAGCTCCCGCTCCTCCGCCTGCGGTCACTGACGTACGACGACAACGGCGAAGCCGATGCCCTCAAGGTCGGCTCGTTCATGGTGCATGCGTCGCTGCTCGACAACCTCTGGAAATAGCGGGATCAGCGCATCATCTCTTCGATTGGCGCGAACTGATCGGTGAGAATCTTTCCGGCCGCGCGGTCCGGCGGGGAGACAACGTAATGCGCGGCGAGAGCGCGATACGTCTGTCGCACGTCGTTCGCCGCGGCAATCGTCGCGAAGAGTTGTGCGTCGCGCATCTGCGGACCGCTGCCGGCGATGAGGATCCAGTTCCTGTACAACCGGCTATTCGGATCGCGATTGAACGCGTACTGCTCGGAGAACACCGAGGAGAGCGTCTCCCTCACTGACGCGAGCGCTTCGTTCGCCTCGCCCTGCGGATGCACGATGAAGTTCATCTCGAGATAGCCGGCCGGCTGAAGCCGCTCGCGGCACAGCTCGAAGAACTCGCGCGTCACGAGATGGAACGGCACCGAGTAGCGGTTGAAGGCGTCGAGCACGATGAGGTCGTACTTGCGGGTGCTCCGCTGGAGAAAGCGGCGCCCGTCTTCAGCGACGATGTTCGTGCGTGGGTCGCCGACCGGCAACGAGAAATAGCGTCCGGCGACGTCGATCACCTCCGGGTCGATCTCCGCGACGTCGATGTGAACGGCGGGATAGTCGTGCAGGAACTGCTTGACCAGCGTCCCGCCGCCGAGACCGATCATCAAGACATTGCGCGGATGCGCAAGCGCGACGCCGAGGTGCAGGTGATCGGTGTAGTCGGTGTGCGCTTCGAGCGGATCGCGAATCGACATCGCCGACTGAACGTAGTCATCGAACTTGAGCGATCGGACGCCGTGCGTGTCGCTGACGACGATGTGGTGATAGAACGAGTCGTGGACATAGATGACCTTGGTCGCGCTCGCCGTCGAGCGGCTCGAGCGCCAACTCGTCGAATCCGACGCCACGACGACTACGCCGATGAGGAGCGCGCCGGCGGCACCCGCCGTCACTGCGATGCGAATGACGCGCTGCCTGGCACCGCCCGCGATCGCGACCGCCCCCGCCAGTCCGGCGAGCACCGCCCCGAGGATGTAGGTCAGATTGTCGATGCCGGCGTGCGGGATAAGCCAGAACGCCGTCGCGATCGTCCCGAAGATGCTCCCGCAGGTCGAGATCGCGTAGAGCTTTCCGGATGAACGGCCCAGCCGTTCGTGATCGGCGGCATCGAGGCGTATTGCGTAGGGGGAAACCGAGCCCATGAGAACCGTCGGGGCGAGAAACAGGAGAATCGACGCCACCAACGAGCCGGTGCGAACGTCGGACGGCGCGATGGTGAAGATCCACTGCGCCGTGAGCGGAACCGCGAGAACGCAGCCGGAGGCAGCGATCAGCACAGCCGCGACGCCGTTCAGCGACGGCCAGCGGTCGGCGAACGTCCCTCCCAGCCAGTAGCCGATCGAGAGGCCGGCAAGGAAGACGCTGATGAGGCTCGCCCACACGACGATCGAATTGCCGTACTGCGGAGCGAGGAAGCGGCTCGCCACCATCTCGAGCGCCATCAGGATGGCGCCCGAGACGAAGACGAATGTCCGGATCACGCCGCGACCTGTTGCAACGACACGGCGTCGAGGTCGTGCAGCAGCTCGCCTGCGTTCGCGTACCGAAGGTTCGGGTCTTTCTCGAGGCAGCGGAGCACGATGGAGTTGATCTGGCGTCCCATGTCGGGGCGCAGTTCAATCGGAGGCCGCGGCTTCTCGGTGATGTGTGCCGTGAGTACGCCGGTGAGCGACGACGACTCGAACGGCCGCCGTCCCGCGACCAGCTCGTAGAGCATCACGCCCATCGAGTAGACGTCGCTACGCGGATCGAGCTGCTTGCCCTGCACCTGCTCGGGACTCATGTAATGCGGCGTCCCGACGATCAGGCCGGCCTGGGTCATCCCCTCGTGTGCCTCCGCCATGCGCGCGATGCCGAAGTCCATCAGCTTCACTTCGCCCTTGTGGTCGATCAGGACGTTCTGCGGCTTGATGTCGCGGTGGATGATGCCTTGTTCGTGCGCCACTTCGAGGCCGCGCGAAACCTGGCGCATGATGCCGACTGCGACGCGCGGCGACATCTGCTTCGCCTCCGCCTCGTTCAACAGCTCGGCCAGCGTGTAGCCGCGCACGAGCTCCATACTGATGAAGTAGACGCCCTCGGCTTCGCCATAATCGTACGTGCGGAGCACGTTCCGGTGCGTGATCTTGCGGGCGAGCCGGATCTCTCGCTTGAAGCGCTCGAGGTCCTCGGGCGAGCGGGTCATCACGTCGCCCGGCAGCGTCTTGATCGCGACCGGCTCGTCGAGCTGCGTGTCGACCGCGCGGTAGACGACGCCCATTCCGCCGCGGCCGACGATCTGCTCGATGCGATACCGGTTCGCGAAGAGCTGCCCCGGCTGGAGCTCGATCGGTGCGCCGCTCGCGGGCGCCGTCTGTCCCGGCGTCGTGGCGTCGATCCGCATGGTCGCCTCGGGCGACACCGAGCCGATCGACCGCATCATTCCGGTCGTCATCGAGGCGAGCGGCAGTGAGGCGACGGGCATCGGCTGATTCAGCCACTTGAGACGCACTTCCTCGCGCTGCGACGACGAGAGGATCTCGCCGCCCGCCGTCTGCGCCGTTTCGTACGAGATGTAGGCGTAGCCGCTCGGCGCGTGCCACGCGAAGACCTGCGCCAGCAGCGGAGCGTTGCCGATCACCGCGAGGCCGCTCTCCTGTTCGAGCGTCACGGAGCCAGAGACGAACTCGCCGGTCGCAACGCCGACACCGATCGCGATCGGGCTGCCGGCGCCGAGCTGCGTCGCCAGCTCTTCGTTGATGGCGCGCGCGGCGCGGATGGCGTGGATTACGCCACGATCGCCGCGGAAGAGGCTCACCAGACGATGGCCGACGATCTCGCGCACCTCGCCGTCCTGCCGCGCCACCTCCGCCTCCTGGATCTTCATGGCGCGGGAGACTTCGCCGATCACGCTCGCGGGATCGCCGTCACCAACGCCGACGCCGCGTAGGTCTGTGATGAGCACCGTCCCCTCTTCGAGCTTCGGCTCCGCAAAGCGCTGGACTGTCACTGCCTCACGCTCGGCCGACTTCGCGGCCATCTGCTCGTACAGTTCCTCCAGCTCCGACTTTTCGCGGAGCGCGGTGATCATCTTCGCGAACGAGCGTCCGAGGATCCCGACCTCGTCCGAGGTGTTGATGTTCGGTTGTACGTGGTAGTCGCCCCCGGCGACCGCCTGCGCCACGCCGGCGAGCTCCTCGATGGGATGCGTGACGCGCTTCGCGATCAGGAATGAGAAGAGGAACGCGAGCAGCAGTGCGCCGCCGCCGCCCCAGAGCAGCGTGTTCTCGATCTCCCGGAACGGCGCGAGCTCGCGGTCGAGAGAGCGGATGAAGATCGCGGCACCGACTGTGTGCGGGCCGGCAACGAGCGGCTCGCCGGTCATCACATAGTCGCTCGACTCGATCCGAACGTTCGAGGGTGCGACCGGTTTTCCGCTGCGGAAGATCTGATCGCTGCCGTGCATCTGCTGCATGCCGATGCTCGGAGCGTTCGAGGAGCGCGTGATTTGCGGCGATGTCGCGGCGGCGAACATGACGCCGGCATTCGTCGAGTCGGCGATGCGATTCGCGAACGCCTCGTCGATCGTGTATGCGATCAGGAGATAGCCGACCGGAACCGCGTTCGCCCCGACCGCGATCGGGTGCACGGCGGCGTGGTAGAGCTTCTCGCCGACCTGCACGACCCCTCGCGTCGACGGAAGCGACGCGTCTTCGAGCATGTCCCTGACGAGCGGGAGCTGCTTCGCCAGCTCGTCCGAGTGCGACATTCCGACGGGCGATCCCTGGTCGGTGCGGACGGCGAGCTTCCCCTGCGGGTCGAACAGGATCATCAGGTCCGTGCCGAGCGATGCGTTCCGCTGATTGATCTGATCGAGCAGGCTGACGTAATCGGGTGCAGGCGTCGCCGGCGGGGTCGTGGCGCCGGGTGCCGGCGGCTCGGGCGGCGGGTTCAGGCTCGTCTGCACGTACGCCGCAAACGTCGGGTCGGTGCCGAGAATCTGCGCCGCGAGATCGAGGCGTCCGATGCGCTGATGCTCGAAGTCGTGGTACAGCTTCGCCGCGCTCAGAATCGACTTGTTGACGGTGGTGTGCGCGATCGCGTTCGCGCGCTGGATCGTCACGCCGATCGCGATTCCCACCACGATCACGATCAGGAGAGCCATGAGCGCAAACAGCTTCAGCGCGAGCGGAAAACGCGCACGCTCGTTCGTCACCGCCTTCTTCTTCGGCTGGACGACCGGACCGGTGTCGGGTCCGGCCGCCGCGAGCGTTTGCGTCTCCGCCGTCACTCAGTACTCCCTCGAGTGTGGCGTGTCGTACGTCTTGCCGTACTTGTTCGAGTGTTGCGCCGAGCGATAGCCGCGGGCGTCGAGGACGACGGCCACCGGCGGCGTGGCGCCCGCGCCGACGTCGACGGGGGTCCGTGTCGCGCCGCTCATTTCGTTCCACGCGACGAGCTCGTAACGGCCGGCGGGGACATCGGCGAGGCTGAAGTTTCCATTCGCGTCGGCGAATGCATAGTACGGCGTCGTCAGAACGTGGATGACCGAAGACATGTTCGGGTGGACGTTGCAGTAGACGTTCACCACGCCTGGCGCCGTGAAGGTGTGGGACTTGCCGGCGCCGGCGCGGTAGAGACCCAGGTCGAACTGATTGGGGCTGGAGAGCGAGAAGAGGTTGTGCGAGATCGGGTCTTCGTTCGGGAAGTTGACGGTGGAGCCGACCGGGATCGCCAGCACGTGCGGAATGAGCATCTTTCCGCGGGTGGCCATCGTGACGTTCACGGGGGCCGCTCTACGCATGGCCCTCCCGCCGCCGGCCGGCTCGAGCCAAACGAGCGTCTCGTTCACGACCGGCTTCTGACCGCGGTTCAGGTTGAAGCTGACGCGGCCGGTCAGGGGGGCGGCCGCGGCTGTTACAGCGGCGAGCGCGAGGAGAGCCAGCGCACCGCCCGACTGCACCAGAAGTCGTTTCATATCAATAGTCTCCGGAGATCCGCGAGTTTAGCACAGCGCCCCCATCCGGCGGCATGCCGATTGAAGTAGTGAGTGTCGTGAGAATTCCAGTTGTAATTTCGAGTGAAAAACGTATCCTATTAAACATGCTCCAAAACGAACGGGTGGGATGGGCTGGAATGGGCGGCCTCGCCACGCGTTTCTGAATCATACGATCCGGTGCGGCAACTGGCCGCATGTTCATTGATCTGAAAAGAGACGACAAGTTCCCGCTCCTCCCCTTCACCACGGGGCAGGTAGGAGCGGTCGATCCGGTCCGCGGCGTCGGCGGGGTGAGTCACGGTACGTAACGTGACGCTTGCTGCGAGTCCGCCGGAAATTCATGGGGGAGGAGGTAACTGTTTTCAATGGATTGTTCTAAATCACCTGAGGGGGCTACGTCGTCGTAGCTTCCACCCCAAAGGGCGCCCGTCAAACGGCGCCCTTTTTGATTTTTTGGGAGTCCCCTCGCCTCTCTTCCCTGTAGAACTACGAAACGTTTGTTTTCATCCCGATCGCGAGCGCCGTTGCGGCCGTACAATCGCAGCCATGAAAGGCGCGATCTTTGCGGTTCTGGCGCTTTTGGGGACCGTGAGGGCAGGTGCCACATGCCCCGTCATGACATCCCAGCACGTGTTCCTGGACTTCACCGACGGCACCCCGTCCTGCTCACCTGCGCGGCCGTTTTGCCGGTTTGGGCTACCGATCACGTTTACGCCGGGAACATTCGGGTACACCTTCTCGTGCGGCCCGCACGTCTTCACGTGGAACTTCGGCGATGGCACCTCGGTGGTCGTCAACGCGCCAGCATTCGTCACGCACACATATGTGTTGGGAGAACAGCATGACGTCACGCTGAAGATCGAGAATGCCAACGGATCGATCACGCTGAGCACGGTCTTGTTCACTGGCATCTACGATGTCGTGGGACCGCCGGTAACGTTCACCGCCAAGCGCCTGTCAGGTTTCCAGATCGCTTTTACCCCGTCGTGGCCGGCCGGTACCGCCAAGGCGACTTGGGACTTCGGGGACGGCAGCCCTCCCATCACTTCGAATGCGCCCGACACAATGGTGCATGAATACGCGAACGCGGGGACGTACACGGTGACATTGCGCGGCGAGACCGACCAGGGAGCGGTGACGGTCTACTCTCTCAACGTCACCACCTTCGCGCGTCAACGCGCTGCGCGCCACTAGGAATCGCGCTGGTGCCTCGGGCCGGACTCGAACCGGCACGCCGCTCTCGCGGCAGCGGATTTTAAGTCCGCAGCGTCTACCGATTCCGCCACCGAGGCAACGAGGTCAGAATACCCCGAGGTAGGATCTCGGGAAAGTGGACGAGGCAGACTCGCGATTATCTGGACCGCCTCTTGACCGAGACGGCCGACGTGAAATCAACGTGGTCTCTCGTGAAATCCACGAGTGATCTCCTGAAATCCACGTGGTTGCTCGTGAAATCCACGAGCGATCTCGTGGAATCCACGTAGTTGCTCGTAGATTTCACGAGCGATCTCGTGAAAATCACGTTGTTGCTCGTGAAATTCACGATCGCGCTCTTGAAATCCACGTCCTCGGAAGCGTGACGAACGTCGTCCCCTCCCCTCACCTTCGGCGCTATCATTCGCGGCGCTATGGCTACCGACACGATGGAATTGACTGGGGCGCCGCTCACGGTGCTCTCCGAAGAAGAACAGATGTTCCAGCAGAGCGTCCGCGAGTTCGCGGTCGAGCGGATCCGTCCGCTCGTCCACGACATGGATCATGACGCGAAGATGAACCCCGACCTGATCCGCGAGTTCTTCGACCTCGGCGTCATGGGGATCGAGGTTCCCGACCAGTGGGGCGGCGCCGGATCGAGTTTCTTCACGGCCGTGCTCGTCGTCGAGGAGCTGTCGCACGTCGACGCCTCGTGCGGCGTCCTGGTGGACGTCCAGAACACGCTCGTGAACAACATCCTTCTCCGCTGGGGCAACGAGGACCAGAAATCGAAGTACCTCGCGATGCTCTCGCGCGACACGGTCGGCGCGTACGCGCTCTCCGAGGCGGGGTCGGGTTCGGACGCGTTCGCGCTCGGGACGAAGGCGGAGGACAAGGGCGATCACTGGGTGCTCAACGGCCAGAAGCTGTGGATCACGAACGCGGCCGAGGCAGGGGTGTTCGTCGTCTTCGCGAACGCGAATCCGGACGCCGGGTACAAGGGGATCACGGCGTTCGTCATCGAGCGCGACTTCCCCGGCTTCACGGTCGGCAAGAAGGAAGACAAGCTCGGGATCCGTGCGTCGTCGACCTGCGAGCTGATTCTCGAGGACTGCCGCGTGCCGAAGGAGAACGTCGTCGGTGAGACCGGCAAAGGCTACAAGATCGCCATCGAGACGCTGAACGAAGGGCGCATCGGCATCGGCGCGCAGATGATCGGCGTCGCGCGCGGCGCGCTCGAGCACGCGATCGCGTACGTCAAGGAGCGGAAGCAGTTCGGCCGCACGATCGCGGACTTCCAGGCGGTGCAGTTCCAGATCGCCGACGCGGCAACGCAGCTCGAGGCGGCACGGCTGATGGTCTACAACGCGGCGCGGCTGAAAGACGCGAAAAAGCCATTCGTCCGCGAGGCGGCGATGGCGAAGCTCTTCTCCTCCGGCGTATGCGAAAAGGTCACCTCGCTCGCGGTGCAGCTCTTCGGCGGGAACGGCTACACGAAGGAGTACCCGGTCGAGAAGTTCTGGCGCGACTCGAAGGTCGGGCAGATCTACGAGGGAACGTCGAACATGCAGCTGCAGACGATCGCGAAGACGATTCTCACGGAGCGGTTGTAGCCGCGGGCTCCTCGACGCTCTCCCGCTGCCGGCGCGCGAGGCGCTGCAGGAAGTCGTACGCGATTCCGCCGCTGGTCTTCCGGAGCGTGAGGAAGTAGACGGCGATCGCGACGGCGCCGCCGATCCAGGCGAGGGCGCCGAATTCGAGCGGGTGCGGGAGGAAGGGCCAGACGGTGAAGATCAGCGCGCCGACGACGCCGACGAGCAGGAGGAGGATGCGCTGCGTGCGGGGGGCATCGATGTCGCGGTTGCAGGTGAGCGTGACCGTCGCTTCGCGTTCGTCGTCCGGTGCCCACGAAACGGTGCACTCCACTCCCCCGCCGGTCGAGACGCCGCGGCGCAGAGGAAGGATGAAGCGCCGCTCGTGGTCGTGGCGCTCGGTGACTTCCCCGCCGTATAGCTCGACCTGATCTTCGATCGCGTCCTCGATCCCTTCGAACGGGATGTGATCCTCCGTGAACGTGACCGGCTGCTGCTGAGTCTCACTCATCCTCTCCTCCGCAGCCACTCCCGCCGGAGCGCGTTGTCTTCTTCTTCGATGTGCAGGCGGATCTCCGTTGCGCCGTCGTCCTTCAACTGCAGCCGCCGCGTCATGACGCCGCCGTTCCGCGCGAAGATGGTCTCGATCTCGTCGCCTGTCTTGGTCTCGTGCAGTGCGTGTTCGACGTCCGCGGTCGAGTGCACGCGCAGCCCGTCCACGGCGAGGAGCTCGTCGTGCGGCAGGAGGTCGGCCGCCGCGCCGCTGCTGCCGCTCCTGACGCTCTCGATCACGCCGTCTTTGACCTTCAGGCCGAGGGTCGAGCGTTTTCGACGTTCCTCGTAGCGCACGCCCGCGAGCGCGAAGATCTCGGCATACGGCAGCGGCTCGACGCCGTCGACATAGCGTGCGAAGAATGGCGGGTCATCCACGACCCGGGAGAGGGCGTCTTCGTCGAGAATCCGCTCCGCCCACAGCACGCGCATCACCTCGTCGAGCGACATGCGGCGAGAGCGCAGCGTCAGGTCGAGCAGCGCCGCGACGATCTCCCCTTTCGTGTAGAACGAGTACCAGGCGTTGCCGCGGTCGTGCGGCCGCGTGCCGTCGTGTACCCAGGCGTCGAAGCTCGTCTGCGCGAGCGACAGATGCGTTCGCGCGGGTGACGACTCGAGCAGCTCGATCTCGTGCGCCAGGTGGCTCAGGTAGCGCTGCTCGCTCCAGTAGCCGCTGCGCGCGAGCGAGAGGTCGCCGTAGTACGACGTGATTCCCTCCATCGCCCACAGCAGGCGCGTCGGCGTCGCCTGCGTGTAGTCGTACGGCGCAAAGGCCGCCGGCATCATCCGCTTCACGTTCCAGAGGTGAAAGAACTCGTGCGACGCGAGCGAGAGGAAGTGCTCGTCGAAATCCGATGCGCCGCGCTTCACGAGCATCGAGCAGGAGTCTTCGTGCTCGACGCCGTGCCAGCGGTCGCCGCCGTGGACCAGGAACTTGTACTCGTTCAGCGGCAGCTCGCCGAAGACCGCAATCTGCTCGCGCACGATTCCGCGCACCGGCTCGACGAAGCGCGCCGTGTCGCAGCCGATCGAGACGAGCTGGATCGTCGCGCCGCTCTCTTCGAACGACTGCGTCGCGAACGGTCCGGCGATCACCGGCGAGTCGATGAGGTGGTCGTAGTTGCGCGCGCGGAGCTCTTTCCCATCCTGTGGAAGCTGCGTCGCAACCGGCCAGTCGGTGTCGATGGTGAGGACACACTCGTCCGAACGCAGGCCGTCAACCCACATGAAGAGAGTCGATCCGTTGAAGTACGCCTCGGACCGATCGAGGTAGCTCGATCCCGCGTCGATCACACCGGCCCAATAGCGGTAGCGGACTTCCACGTCCTCGCCGCACTTCGCCTCCGCGCACCAGACGTTCGGCCCTAGCTTCCGCAGGTTCGGCGTCCACTCGCGGACATTCGCGGCGAAGTTCTGCAACTGGTACTTGCCGGGGCGCCACGACGGCAGAATGAGGCGCGGCTCGTCGTGCGGCGCGACGAAACGAATGGCGATATCGAAGAGGTGCTCGTTCGTATTGCGCCAGGAGAGGGCGTAGTGGATCAAGCAGGCGCGATGATAGTCACTCCCGTCCCGCGATGTTGTACTTCTGCATCTTCGACTTGAGCGTGTTGCGCGCAAGGCCCAGGCGGCGGGCGGCCTCGCGAATGCGTCCGCCGCACGTGTCGAGGGCGCGCTCGATGAGCTGCTTGTCGACGCTGGCGAGCACTTCGTCGTAGATGTCGCTCGTGATCTCCAGCCGCGCGAGGCTCGGATTCAGCAGCGACTGCGGCGAAGGCGGCGGGCTGTCGGCGATGACGGCGGACGCCGTGCCGCCGAAGAGGCCGTAGAACTCATTGCGTGTGATCGTGTCGCCGTTCGACATCACGATGGCGCGGTGGAGCGTCGCCTCGAGCTCGCGGATGTTGCCCGGCCAGTGATAGCGCATGAAGAGATCGACGATGCCGGGTTCCAGGCGCTTCGGCTCGATGCCGAGGTCTTTGGAGATCTTGCGGATGAAGTGCTCGACCAGGAGCGGGATGTCGTCTTTGCGGTCGCGGAGCGGCGGGAGCTGCAGCGGAATGATGTTGAGGCGATAGAACAGATCTTCGCGGAACGAGTTCTCGTCGATCGCCTTCTCGATGTCGAGGTTCGTGGCGGCGATGATCTTGACGTCGGTCTTGATCGTCTGCGTACCGCCGACGCGCTCGAACTCCTTCTCCTCGACGACGCGCAGCAGCTTCGCCTGCATCGCCAGCGACATCTTCCCGATCTCGTCGAGGAAGATCGTCCCGTTGTTGGCGAGCTCGAAACGGCCGAGCTTGCGGCGGTCGGCGCCGGTGAATGCACCCTTCTCGTGACCGAACAGCTCGGATTCCGCGAGCGTCTCGGGCAGCGCGGCGCAGTTGAAGTTGATGAACGGACCGTTCCGCCGCGGTCCCATGTTGTGGATGATCCGCGCGATGAGCCCCTTGCCCGTTCCCGACTCGCCGCGCAGCAGCACCGTCGAGTTGCTGCTCGAAGCCTTCCGCACCGCGAACTGGATCTTGGCCACCGCTTCCGAGTGACCCACGATCGAGTCGAGATGCTTCTCGACGAGCACTTCGCGCCGTAGCGACTCGTTCTCGAGCGAGAGCCGCGTCCGTGCCTCTTCGAGCTCCTCGTACAAGCGCGCGTTCTCGATTGCGATGGCCGCCTGATCGGCGAATGCCTCGAGGAAGCTGACGTCCTTCTGCGAGAAGAGGTGCCGCGCCTGGCGGTGATCGACGTAGATCGCGCCGGCGATCCGTTCTTTGATGATGAGCGGGACGCAGAGAATCGAGAGGATGTTCTCCGCGATCACCGACTCCGACTCGACGAAGCGCTCGTCGGCGCGCGCGTCGGCCGACATGACCACCTGCCCCGTCTGGATGACTTCCTTGACGATTGACTGCGGCGACCGCTTCGACCCGCCGTCCGCCTCGTTGATGTTGCGGACGACCCGAGTGCGCAGCGCGCTCGTGATCGGGTCGAGCAGCAGGATCATCCCGCGCTCGGCGCGCAGGCGCCGGATCGCGAGGTCGAGGACGCGGTTGAGAACGTCGTTGAGGTTCAGCGACGAATTGATGATCTTGACGACTTCGTAGAGGCCGACGACGTTCTGGTCGGGCGCCTTGCCGGCCGGCTTGACGCGCAGCAGCGCGCCGCGCGCCCGTTCGAGATCGTGCGTCGCGTTCAGCCGTTCGAAGATACGGATGGCGTTGCGGATCGTCTGCGCCGCCTCATCCGGCTCCTCGCGCATGACCCCGATCTCGAAGAGGAGGCGTGCCAGCTCGTACGGCGTGTCGCACTCCTCGAACGCCAGGCGCGCCGACTCCAGCCGCTGCATCGCGGCGTCGCGCTGTCCCTGGAAGAAGAGGATCTTTCCCCAGATCCAGTCGTTCTTCGCCAGCGTGAAGCGATCGTTCAGCGACTTCGCGACCTTGGCGCTCTTCTCCGCGAGGTCGAGCGCGCCTTCGAGGTTGTTCTGCCGGAGCGCGAGACCGGCCGCCGCCGTGTACGCACGGCCGAGACCCTGCTTGGTGTTGTAGTGCTCGAAGATCGCGATCGCGCGCTGCAGGAAGGCTTCCGACTCTTCGATGTTGTCGCGCTCGTCCTCGATCGCGGCGCGCGCGTAGCACGCCTCGGCGATCAGGTCTTCGTCGCGCGTCCGCTCCGCCGCGGCGAGCGCCTTCTGCGCGTATTCCAATGCTTTGGCGATGTCGCCCAGCTTTTTCGTGAAGCGCGCCAACGGGACGTAAACCGAGCTGCGCGACGAGCGCGCCTCGTCGAACCCTTCGAGCGTCACGCAGCGCTGATAGCACTTCGCCGCTTCGTCCCACTTCCCGACCATCTCCAGCGCTTCGCCGAGGTTTTCCAGCGCCAGCGCTTCGTTCTCGAGCGCGCCGAGCTTCTGGTCGATGCGCACGCTCTTCTCGAAGTAGTCCGCCGCGCTATGGAACTTCCCGCGCCCGAACTCGATGATGCCGATGTTGTTGTAGCAGGTGACGAGGTTCCAGAGGTCGCCCTCGGCCTCGGAGAGCTCCATGTTCTTGTGGTAGTACTCGAGCGCGGTCTCCCACTCGCCGAGCTTCCAGAGCGAGTTGCCGAGGTTCGTGAGCGCCTTCTTCTTGAGCTGGTCCGAGCCGACCAGGTCTCCGATGCAGTACGCGTCGAGCAGGATCTGCTTCGCGCGGTGCCAGTTGCCGAGGACGTACTCGATGATCCCCTGCGTATTGCGGATGTAGCCGGCGACGACCGTGGGGGTCTCGTCAGCGAGCATCACGCGCGCGGCCTCCGCCATCTGGCTCGCGAGCTCCAGGTTGTCCTTCTCGCGATAGATGCCGGCGATGCGGTTCATCATCTCGGCGACGTCGCACTTCTGCTGGAGCTGCTCGTAGATGGCGAGGGCGTTCTCGAAGTACGACATCGCGGAGTCGTGCTCCCCGCGATTGTTGAGCACCTTGCCGATCTTCTTCATCACGCGAGCGACGTCGGCACTCGGCCCCGATCCGTTGCTCCGCACCTGGAACGACTTCAGGAGGAACTGGAGCGTCTGCATCGCGTCGCGCGAGTCGTTGTTGCGGTAGTAGGCGTCGGCGAGCTTCTCGCGCACCTCGGCTTTCTGCGATTCGTCGGCTCCGGAAAGATCGAGCAGCTCGAGCGCCGTCCGGTAGAACTCCGTCGCCTCGGCGTGCGCCAGCGAGCGCGTCGCGATGTCGCCTGCTTCGACGGCGTAGCGGATCCCCTTCTCCGTCTCGTTGGCGCGCGCGAAGTGATACGCGATCTGGCCGACGAGCTGCGACGATCCCGCCTCGAGCATCGGCTCGAGCGCGTTGCCGACCCGCAAGTGCAACTCGCTCCGGCGCTGGTCCGACATGCCGTTGTAGATCGAGTCGCGCAGGTGCATCTGCGGGAACGTGATCACCGATCCGCTGGTCGACTCGTCGAGCAGCCCGATCGAGACGAGCTCGCGCAGCAACTCGTACGTCCGCTCCGGCGAGAAGTCGGAGACCTTCGTCAGCAGATCGACGCTCGAGACCTCGCCGAGAACGGCGGCGGCTTCGAGCAGCGCGCATCCGTCGTCGTGCAGCGCGTCGGCTTTCTCCATCAGGATCGCGGCGGCGCCGCCGGGGATGCGCAGCGCACGGACGCGTTCCATGTCGACGCTCCAGCCGGTCGGCTGCCATTCGAGATAGCCGTGCGCGATGAGGTAATCGAAGATGCGGCGGATGTTCAGCGGTGAGCCGGACGACTCCCAGAACATCCATCGGACGAATTCGTCGCCGAGCGACTCGCCGAGCAGCGACTCGACGTGTTCGTGGACGAGGGCCTCCGTCAGCGACTCGATGCGGATGATCGGAAAGCCGGTCTCCTTCGCGCGCTGCTCCCAGAACGTGTTCGTGTCGGAATCGCCGTTCTCCTGCAGCGTGAACGTGCCGATGACGAGGAGCTGATTCATCTTCGCCTCGCTGACGAGGAACGCGAAGAGGTCGGCGGTCGACGGATCGGCCCACTGCAGGTCCTCGATGACGATGATGAGCGGCGTTCCGCTCGTGTCGCTGCCGGCGCTCAGGAACCCGTACATGTCCTGCATCGACTGCACGATGTGGTTGTAGAGCCGGTACTTGTCGCCTTCGTGCGGACTCCCTCCGCCGCCCGGGCGCAGGATGCGGCGGATCTCCTCGCCGGCGTCGGCATCGGGACTGACGGCGGAGACGAGCTGCCGGAAGATGTCGAAGAACGGCGCGTAGGTCGTCTTGCGATTGACGGGACAACGTCCGCTGAAGACGCGCGCCCCCTCGAGTTGTGCGCGGAGCGTGACGTCGCGAACGATGCGGCTCTTTCCGGCGCCTTCCGCGCCGGCGACGATGACGCCGCCGCCGCTCCCCTCGCGCGCCTGTGCGATGAGCGACATCAGTTGGTTCACTTCCGTCGCGCGGCCGATGAGCGGCGCCGCGTAGAGCTCACCGCGGCCGATGAGCAGCTCGCCGGTCGGAACGCTGTGGCCCGAAGCCTCGGAGACGGCGTACAGCAGCGCGGCCGCCGACGCGTAACGGTGCCGCGGATCCTTCTCGAGCAGTTTGAGGATGATCTCCTCGAGCTCCGGCGGCACTTGCGGGTTGATCGACGACGGAGGCCGGATCTCTTCGTTGAGATGCATCCGGATGACGTCGATCGGAGCCTTGCCGTAACCCGGCAGCGCGCCGGTGACCGTCTCGTAGAGCGTCATGCCGAGGGCGTACAGGTCGGCGCGCGAGTCGACGCGGTCCTGTTTCAGCACCTCGGGCGCCATGTACTGGAGCGTCCCGCGGATCTGGCGGTCGAGCACCTGGCGCGACGCGATCGCGAGGCCGAAGTCCATCAGCTTCGCGCGGCCGGTCTCGTCGATGAGGATGTTGGACGGCTTCAGGTCGAGATGAACGATGCCGCGCCGGTGGATGTAGTGGAGCGCCGAAGCGATTTGCAACACGACGTCATACAGACCGTTCCAGTTTTTCCCATCGAAAAATTCGGAGATGCGCCTGCCGTTGACGTACTCCATCGTGAAATACGGGTAGCGGTCGTCGACCAGGCCGTAGTCGAAGACCTTCACGATGTTGGGGTGGTTGAGCTCCGCCAGCGTCGCGAACTCCGCCTCGAAACGGAGGCGTTGCTGCGGCTCGGAGATCTCGTGCCGCAACACTTTGACCGCCTCGTCCCGGTTGTCCGATGCGTCAAAGACGCGGTAGACGAGCGTCCCCGGCGACTCTTTCAGGACTGTCCGGAGCTGAAAGCGCGGGGGGAGCGGCACCGCGAGATGGAGCGGCTCAGTGGTCATTTGTCGTTTTGTAACAGGCTCAGAATATAACCCATTCGCGCCGCGGCGGGTCAAAATTGCGTCCAGTAGCTCATCCTGTAGAATGCAAACAGCTTCATGCCGGAGGCTCCGCAGGCGTTCGAAAGGTTCGAAACGGTTCGCATCCTCGGGAAAGGGGGAATGGGGACTGTTTACCTCGCCCGCGACAAGACCCTCGGACGCCAAGTCGCTTTAAAGGTACTGAACGCCGAGGACATGGCATCGGGCGAGCGCCGCAGCCGCTTTTTGCGGGAGGCGAGAGCGGCGGCCGCTATCAGGCACCCCAATGTCGCGACGATCTACGAGGTCGACGAGACGCCGGAGGGGCAGCCGTTCATCGTCATGGAGTACTGCGAGGGGGAGACGCTCTCGCAGCGGCTGCGCCGGCGCGCGCTCGACACGGCCGAGTTCCTCGGGATCGCGCGTCAGATCGCCTCGGGGCTCGCCGCGGCACACGCAAAGGGCCTCGTCCATCGGGACATCAAGGCGGCCAACATCATCATCGAGCCGACCGGCGCGGTGAAGATCCTCGACTTCGGCCTCGCGAAGTTCCTTCAACAGGAAGAGATGTCCCACAAGATGACCTTCGAGTCGACGAGCGGTCATTTCTTCGGGACGCTGCATTACCTCTCGCCCGAGCAGGCGCGGGGACAGCAGGCGGACGCGCGCAGCGATCTCTTCTCCACCGGCGTCGTCCTCTACCAGATGGCGTCAGGCCACCTCCCCTTCAACGCCGACGCGCCTCTCATGGTGCTCGAGAAGATCCGCGACTCGGAACCGGAGCCTTTCACGGCGCTCGACCCAACCTTTCCGCAAGCGGCGGCGCGCATCATTGGGAAGCTGCTACAGAAGAATCCCGACGATCGCTACCAGAATGCGGCCGACCTCGCGCACGACGTCGAGGAGATCGACACGCCGACGCTTCGGCATACGGCGACGTCGCGTAGCACGATCGGCCGCACCATGCGCCGTCCTTCATGGACGAAGCTCGCCGGGATCGTCGCCGCGTTCATCGTGATCGGCGTCGCGATCTACTTCATCCGTCAGCGGAACGAGAAGACAAGCGTCGCCGAGACGCCGCAGCAGCCGCCGCAAGCGGCCGGCGCGATCCGCTCGATGGCGGTGCTGCCGCTCGACAACCTCGCGAACAACCAGGCGGACGAGTTCCTGTCGGTCGGGATCGCCGACGCGCTCGTGACGAAGCTGCAGAAGATCCCTTCGCTGCAGGTGCGGCCGACCTCGGCCGTCCGCGATCTGAAGAACCAGAAGCTCGACGTCAAGTCGGTGAGCGAGAAGCTCGGCGTCGATGGCGTGCTCGAAGGACGATTTCTCGATGCCGGCGATCTGGTGCACGTGACCCTGCAGCTCACCGATGCACGGACCGGCTACAACGTCGTATGGGCCGATTCGGTCGACGGAAAACGCGGCGATCTCCTCGAGTTGATCGACGACGTCTCCTCGAAGACGGTCACGGCACTGAACGCGAAGTTCGGTGCGCCTGAACCCTCGCCGCGCGCGTCGGAGGCGCGGTCCTCGAATCCGAAGGCGTTCGAGGAGTATCTGAAGGCCCGCGCGCTCACCGGCAGCTTTGCTCCCGCTGATTTCACAGCGCTGATGAATCACTACAAGCGCGCGATCGAACTCGACCCGATGTTTGCGGGAGCGTACGCGAACCTGGCGCTCGCGATCGCGATCGGCACTGCGCGCGGGCAGATCAGCGACCCGGCGGCGCTGGCGAAGGCGGAGTGGTACGCGCGCCAGGCGGTGCGGCTCGATCCGAACCTCGCCGAGGCGCATCTCGCGCTGGGGCGCGTGTTCGTCCGCATGCCGGGACGTTTTCGCGAGGCAACGCGTGAGGCGCTCGCGGCGCTGCGGCTTGCGCCGAACGACACCGGCGGCATCTGGATCCTCGCCTCGTATTTCGTCTCGAACGGCGATCTGCAGAAGGCGCAGTGTCCGCTCGACCGCCTCGTCCGCCTCGATCCGCAGTCGAACGAGGCGAAGACGCGCGGGTACCTGAACCTCAACATGATCGATCCGGAGGGGGCGCTCGACGCGGCGAAGTACGCGCTCGCCTCGAAGGACACCGAGCTCGCCGGTCACGACATCCGGGGCTACGCATTCATCCTTCTCGGCAACCTTCCCGACGCCGAGCGGGAAGCCGACGCCGCGACGAAACTCGTGCCGAAGAGCTATCTCGGCAAGAGCCTCCGCGCCATGATCGCGGCCGCGCGCGGCGACCGCCCCGCGTGCGAGGCGCTGCTGCAGTCGTTCAACGACGACGCGCTCCACAACCACTGGGCCGCCGTCCGCGTCGCGCTCTGCTACGCCAAGCTCGGCGACAACGCCAAAGCCGTCGAGTGGCTGCGGAAGGCGTACGACAACGGCCAGCACAGCTGGTACTCCCTCGTGAAGCACCCCTGGCTACAAGGGCTGCAAACCGACCCCGAGTTCGAGAAGATCCTCGCCGCCATCAAGGCCGACCTCGACGACGTCCGCGACGACGTCATCGGGGTCGACCAGTTGATGTGCAAGTGAGCGGCGCTAGCGCCTGCGGGCGAACTCGATGCCCTCGTCGACCTGCGCGATGGCGTCGTCGATGAGCTTCATGGCACGCTCGCGGTGGCCGCCTTTGTCCGCGACGGCGTCGCGCAGCTCACCGCGCGCGGCGCGGAGCTGGTCGCGCGCCGCGACCATGTGGTTCTGCGCGGCGTGCACGCGGCCAGCGACGAAGCTGGCGGCGAGAAGGACGACGAGTGCGAGGATTGGAAATAGACGGTTCTTCATGATCGCCTCCTTCTCCTAACGTGAAGCCGCGAAGTTGATCCCGGCCTGCACTTCGCCGATGGCCTGGTCGACCAGCTCGATCGCGCGCTCGCGATGGCCGCCCTTGTTCGACTCTGCAGCCTGCAGCTCGGACCGCGCCGAGCGGAGATGATCGAGCGCCGCCTGCATGTGCGGCTGTCCGCCGGTCGCGCATCCGGCTGCGTAACCGACTACGACGACGAGGATCGCGAGAAGGGTAAAGATGCTTCGGAACTTCATACGTCTCCTTCTTCCCCTGTTCAACAAGTTGTTCAGCAGTTCGTTTTCCCGGGCTTGCCTTCGGTCACCTCGAACATCCGCCGCAGCGCGCGTTCGGCCGGAACGCGCACGTCCTCGGGGACGTCGATCTCGTATTTCATGTCGCGCAGCGAGTCGCGGACATCCTCCAGCGACGTCACCTTCATGAACGTGCAGAGTTTGCACCCTTTGATGAACGTCTTGTCGGGCACTTCCATCGCCAGCCGGTCGCTGAGACCGCACTCCGTGACGACCAGGAAGCGCGACGACGGCCGCTCTTTCGCGTACTTCACCATGCCGCTCGTCGAGAGCACGGCGTCGGCGAGCTTCGCCACGTCGGGCCGGCATTCAGGATGGACGAGGATCTCGAGCTCCGGGTCGTTCTCGCGGATGCGCGTCACTTCTTCCGGCGTGATCTGCTGGTGCACGTAGCAGAAGCCTTCCCACGGGATGACGTTCTTCTCGGGCACCTGCTGCGCCACGTGGGCCGCCAGATTGCGGTCGGGAACGAAGAGGATGTTCTCGTTCGGAAGCGATCGAACGACCTTCGCGGCGTTGGCCGACGTGCAGATGATGTCGGAGAGCGCCTTCACCGCCGCCGTGGTGTTCACGTAACTGACGACGGCCAAGTCGGGAAACTGCTTACGCAGCTCTTCGATGCGTGCCTTCAAATCCTCCGCCGGGGCGGAGTCGGCAAGCTGACAGCCGGCGAGGAGGTTCGGCAGCAGGACGGTGCGGGTCGGGTTCAGGATCTTGGCCGTCTCCGCCATGAAGTGGACGCCGCAGAACTCGATGACGTCGGCGTCCTTGACCTTGGACGCCATCAGAGCCAGCTCCAGCGAGTCTCCGACGAAGTCGGCGACCTTCAGGATCTCGGGGCGGTAGTAGTTGTGCGCGACGACAACGGCGTTGCGCTGTGCCTTGAGGGCACGGATCTCCGCGTGCAACGACTCGAACTCCCGCACGTCCTCTTCGGTGTAGTCGTACGTCGTGACGCGGCTCAGCTCTTCGTAAAGGGTCGGCATGTGCTCGTTACGTTAGCAAGTTTCGTGACTCGTGTAGGGGCCGGCTTCAGCCGGCCCAGAGCGGGCTAAAGCCCGCCCCTACAACTTCAACACCACGACGGTCGCTCCCCATCCCCCGCCCGATCCGTCCGCGTCGTGATACGCCTCGACGAAG
>JACZCU010164576.1_pt1 | contig 20474 bp, 17 predicted proteins | sample 8641851 | NCBI WGS metagenome assembly JACZCU01 (sample SAMN15324605, study PRJNA640507) | soil metagenome | isolation source: monocropping sugarcane control | place: China: Luxin town, Laibin City, Guangxi Province | collected 2019-07-25 | depth 10cm m | reverse complement strand
GCCACGAGGTCGCGGATGATCTGCCACATCGTGTGGCGGCTGCGCGGGTCCAGGCCGGTGGTCGGCTCGTCGAGGAAGATGACGCGGGGGTCGCCGACCAGGGTCATCGCGAGGTCGAGCCGGCGCCGCATGCCGCCAGAGTAGGTGGCGGGCGTCTTCCTGGCTGCGTCGACCAGATCGAAGCGGTCGAGCAGCTCGGCGGCGCGCTTCCGGCCTTCAGATCGGCCCAGGTGGTGCAGGTCGGCCATCAAGAGCAGGTTCTCCTCGCCGGTGAGCAGGTTGTCTACCGCCGAGAACTGGCCGGTGACGCCGATCGCGGCGCGGACCGCATCAGGCTTGTGGGTCAGGTCGTGGCCGGCAACCCGCGCCTCGCCACTATCGGCACCGATGAGCGTGGACAGGATCTGAACCGTCGTGGTCTTGCCCGCGCCATTGGGGCCGAGCAGCGCGAAGATCGTCCCCGCAGCCACGTCCAGGTCGATGCCGTCAAGTACCACATGGTTGCCGAACGATTTACACAATCCCCGTGTTTCAATCATCATCATGACGCATCACCACTTCCTACTGACAGTTCGCTTTCCTTATTCTCGATAACGTGATCCATTGAAGAAGACATAACGAGTCCTTTCTCTCTGTTTCTGGTCATGTAGAGGTCAGAGCTGATTAGAAGACCGCGAGAATATGCAAGGTTTGAACATCCAGAAGGACGGTCAGTTGATCTGCACTCGTCACATCCGTGAGTCTGACGCAAATTACCGGTCTTCCCTCGTGTTCAAGTAACTGATACGGTTCGCTTATGCAACGTTCGTGTTGCAATAAAAACCGATTGACAATCGGGTATGAGACAAAGATAGTGGAAATATCGGTTGTGCTTATTCCACACTTCGAGCATGCTGTGCGTACCCAGTAGTGGTCAGGTGGCACCGGGAATGAGACATCGCTGGAGTCAATAATGCTGACCAGGGCAGGTCCGTGACATTGAAAGCAGGCGCCCTTTGTCAGTGGTATCCAGAAATGCTCTCCTATTTTCTGGAAGAGTCGCTTGATGGCAGGGCGAAATGAGCTCAAACCTTCCATTGAAACCAGGCCACCAGAGTTAATCACATCGAAGCCGTAACGGTTGAAGCATGCGGGACAGCGCAGGCGCATAGCAACACGCCCATTGGGCAATGTCTCGAAGATGCCGATCACGCGGTGTTTGCCGCAAAGCCAGCACCACAGACGCGTCTCCCGCCATCCCTGTACCTGCATCGGGTCAAGTGCCAGACCGAAGCTCTCAGCGTCGGCGTGCAATGCGCCGTTCAGTACCTGCCTCAGTTGCTTGCGGGCGCGGTGCAGGCGTAATTCCAATGCACCAATGGTCAATCCCAATTGGAGAGCCACCTCGCGCTGCGGTATTTCCGCGAGGTAGCACATCTCCAAGAGCTTGCGCGTGTCGGGTGAAAGATGCTCCATAGCGCGGTCGAGCAAGGTTGCTAAATCCTGGCGGCTCAACTCCTCCGCCGGGTCAATGGCTGCCGGGTCGGGGAGAGCGAGCGAGGCGTCAGATGCGTTTTTCGTTTCGTTATCGCGGGCGAGATCGGAGAGCGATTCGTGAAGGTGCAGCGCGCCATCTGGCGTTTGATAGCGACGACAGACGTTGCGACAGATGCCGTCGAGCCATGCATTAAAACGCTGCGGGTCGCGCAGATTCTCGACGTGTCGCCATGCTTCCATCATCGTTTCTTGCACGACATCATCGACCATGTCGGGCGACATACCGTTCAAACGTGCGAGCCGCAGCAGACGTGGACGCGCCTCCGTGAAGACCTGTTCCATGTCTGCGAGCAAGGCTGCGTGGCTAATAGTCATATTCCTCTCATTGACCGGCGATTGATCGTAAGGTGGATAGGGTGTGTCTCTCTTCTTTTTAATCATATCATCCTTCCTTTTCTCTGTACCAGTCACGAAAAAGGCGCGCTTCCTTACGCGAAAACTGCGGTTATTTCGGGTGTAAATCTTTTTATTCCATATGCGGAAATTTGGTAATGAAATGGGCGGTAAAACGTGCAATAGGCAGTCAACCCCTGAAAGTCCTGGGATCAGGCAGAGAGTCCTGTTCAAGACGGCAGAGAGGTGATATGGTAGTCGTAGAAGAAATGTGGACCGTCCTGCATGACCGCAAGCCGTTTGATCGGGCACGTTTCATACCAACTCCGGGTAAACAGTGATCATTCCCCGCAAAGGGGCGAGTCTCTGAACGAGACGGTTCCCCAGCTTGTCGATCAGCCCTTACCCGCAGAGGGGATCAGATGCACTCTGTGAAAGAAGAGAGCAAGATAGAGGAAGTTTTGTCCCTCCTCCTATGCTACACTGTTCTTTGTTGAGTACAGACACGCGAAGCACATGAACGGAGGAAACAGCACATGAAATGTGACCTGGGAGATCTTGCGATCTTCTATGAAACCTACGGCACCGGCCGACCCATCGTGATGTTGCCTGGGATCCCAAGCGACCACCGCATCATGCTACGATTCATGGAACCCCTCTTCACGCAACGGGATGGTTGGATGCGCCTCTATCCTGACTTGCCTGGCACGGGACGAACCATGTGCAGGCATGAAATTCCTTACCATAAATATTGAGATTGGCAAATAGCTATTTGCCTTGTTGATTGAGTACGTATAGAAACCTAACCCTCACTGCTTAATTGGTAAATTAGGTGAAGAGTAAGTAGGTTTTGAGGTGAAGAGTGAACAATCGGCGCGAAGCATGAGCAGCGATGGGGAACGTCTGGGAAAACCGCTCCATATCTGGTATCCTTGGACTGAGCGGTGTACATGGAGTTCCCTTTGAGAAAGACGTATGGACAGCACACAGGATAACGCCACCTCTCGTGAACGTGAGAGGTCGCCGCAACGACTGCGACACATTCGCTGGCTCGGTGGCGGAAGCGGGGCGGGCAAGTCAACCGTCGCACGCTTGCTCGCGGAGAAGCATGGACTTCGGCTCTCCAGCACCGATGACATGCAGTCGGCACACACGGCCCGCTCAACCCCGGCCGACCATCCCTTGCTCCACGCCTTCCTTGCTCTGACGATGGACGAGCGATGGGTGAAGCGGACGCCAGAGGAGATGTTTCGCACGTTTCACGGCTTTCACGGGGAAGGCTTCGAACTTCTCCTGGAGGATCTCTTGGACCTTCCCACTGATCTGCCCATCTTGGTCGAGGGATACAAGCTGCTGCCTCGCCTCGTCGCTCCATTGCTGAGTCGACCCGAGCAGGCCGTGTGGCTGATTCCTACGCCGGAGTTTCGGCGGGCAGCCCTGGCAAGCAGGGGATCGACAGGGAGCATCCCGAGGCGGACAAGCGACCCGGAGACGGCCCTGGCCAACCTACTGGCGCGTGATGCGCTCTATACGGAAGAGGTATGCAGACAAGCTGCGGCTTTGCAGCTCACCACCATCGAGGTCAACGGAAGTGCAGGTGTCGATGAGGTGACGACGCGTGTTGCGGAATGCCTCGGCATCAGACGGCGGTGATAGCACCACATGCGCCGACCTGACAAACGAGAGGCCGATGTACAAGGGGTCGATGGAAGGAAACCAGATGGGGAGAGGCTTTGCCTGGATGTTAAACTGCCGATTCCCATACTTCCTGTCACGTTCCCACCCTTGAGTTCCACATCTAACCACCCGTGAGGTAATGTACCACTAAAGGTGGAATTCCTCGTTCTTACATAGCAGGGTTAAATATCCCGCTTGTTAAAGCGCTGGTAAATGTACAACCACCATCAATAAAACAGCTCCAACCAATAATGCAACAACAAACAAACAATTATCAATGAGGTTGGGTAAACCAGTATCCTAGAGAGGGTGCAGCCCCTACGATTGATCGGCTCACGGTGGATATGCCGCTTACGGCCAGGCTGAAAAGAATAGACTGGTGAAGAAAGTTCTGTTGGAGAAGATGTGCTATGATGGTCAAGTGACCAGAAACGGTGAAAAAGAGAAAAGGAGGTTTTATGAGAAAAGAGTTCCATGGCCGAATAGTCAGGCTGGAGGCAAAGCGAGATGTGTAGAAACATTCGGACGCTCTTCAACTTTGAACCGCCGGTCACGGAGGAAGAGATTCGCGCTGCATCGCTGCAGTTCGTCAGGAAGATCAGCGGCTTCAACACACCATCCAAGACGAACGAGGCCGCTTTCCATGCGGCCGTCGACGACATCGCCAGGATTTCGGGTCGGCTTCTCGGCTCGCTCGAATCTCCTGCAGCCCCGAAAAATCGGCAGGAAGAGGCGGCGAAAGCTCAGGCGCGTGCAGCCCAGAGATTCGGCAGGTGAAGACACAGTGACCTCACCACGCGTGCACCCGATCACGGCCAGCATGCACCGGGCCGGTGCATGTTGGCCGAGATATGCCTTTGTGATACTGGGCCAAATATATGTGACAATAAGCAAACACTGGTAATTTTCAGAAATATTTGGCATTAGCTCAGCAGTATGAGGAAGAGTTAAAAGTGTCTCTCTTGAGAATGGACGTGTAAAATAGCCAACACAGACAGTGGCTAAGCGAAGGCAGTGCTAATCGATATTTGGGTATTGCTTTTCAAAAAACCTGTGCTCTAACATACTCTCTTCTAAATCTCTGTAGTTGGGAAAAGAGCCAGATAAAAGGTCTGGCAAGTATATAATGCAAACTTTTTTTCACTCCATTTAACGTACTACACCTCGGTATTTGTCTTCCAAACGCTTTTCAAACTCTTCCCAGTAATCCGAATCTTCTGGACGGTAGTAATGTGAACCTTCTCGTGTAGATAGGATTTTATCTCCCAATAACAGCTTGCCTACAAGCTGTAGGCGTAGAGGTGACCATTGCAATATATCTATTTGTCCATATTTTACGAGGTATTCTCTTTCTTGCTCAGTAAACCCCGCTTGCTTGCATTTGGCCCATGTGAATTCTTCAGTTTCCTTAATATTAAAAGGTTCAAGCTTAATTTGCTCAAAAATGTTGAAAAATCCGCTGGTTTTACCAAAGTCTCCTATCATATCGATTAGAGAGGTTCTACTAGAAACCACTAACACCAATCCTAATTGTGCAAGTGCACGCAAACCTACAAAAAAATTCAAGTCGAAAACTTTTCGATTATTGAATCCCTCAAACTCATCAATACAAAGGACGGGCACCTGATGTCTTGATATTAAATCCTTCACTACATTTTCCAGTGTGATCAATTTGGGATTAGAGGCATTTGATAGAGAGATGTTGAAGCTCTGCAGAACTGCGGTTGTAAATCCAGCCACAGTTGTACAGCTTGGCATAGTCGCGTCCAAATAACAGATGCGGTAGCGGGAGCCAAGTTGGGTTCGCCCCACCAATTGCAAATATTCAAGTAGCCAACTTTTGCCAATCCTACGTGAACCAATAATTGAAGTCGATGCCCTATTATAAGTGCGGTTTATTAATGTATCCCGTTCACGCACCCTCCCATAAAATTCATTTGGTTGAGGTAGCTTTACGTTAAACAAAAAAATTGAGTCAGGCCGCATTGGTTTTAATTCCAATGCAGGTTGCTTAGTAGCTATCATACTTTGTTCAGCGGCTACTGCGTCTTTGACAAGTAATGAACTCTGATCAGTTCCTGTATTGGGAGGCAGTGAAGAGGAGGAATTTGAAAGTGTTTTGTGCTCGTGAGAAGGGCGAGGATAGTACCATTGGAAATATGCGAACATCAGACCGGGCAATCCTAGCACTATAGCCGTTAGGATGGAAAATGCCGCTATTTGAATAGATATGTCAGGGTGGTACAACCTAAATACCCAGATGGTAGCAATAATAATAGCAATAATAATAGCGGCAACTATAATAGCTGTGATCCAAATTCCTTGAGGGAGCCACTTAGGTTTTTGTTCTTTGACTTGCATTTTATCATCTGGCTGTGATTGTTGTTGTGTTCCCATCCTGGATATCCCTTATTGCTTTATTATTAGCCACGAACTAATCCTCGATACTTTTCTTCCAATCGTTCCTTGAACATCTGCCAATAAAGTGTGTCTTCAGGTTGGTAGTAGAGCATATCATCTATTTCAGCCTGAAGTTTATCCTCCAGCAAAAGCTCGCCTACTAGTTGTAAGCGTATTGGTGGCCAGTGCCCTTCTGTTGTCTGCCCATACTCCAAGAGGCGCTCCCTTTCTTGAATGGTGAAAACCGCTTGATTACTTTTGCTTTGGACAAAAGCTTCAGCTTCTTTGAGTGAGAATGGCCCAATGCTCAACTGCTCGAAAATATTAAAAAAACCACTAGTGTTGCCGTCTTCCCCAACAATATCAATAAGTGAATTCTTGCTGGCAATCACCAAAACCAAACCTACTTGAGCTATAGCTCGTAGCCCCTTGAGGAAATTCAAATTGAAGGCATCAATTTTCTTAAAGCCCTCAAACTCATCTATACAAAGGACAGGTACTTGATTTTTCACTTTCATATCCCTTACCGCTCTCTCCAAAGGTGCGAGCCCTTCGTTTGCTTGTACAGATGCACCATCTCCCAAACCTAGCTCTTCCAGGACTAAAGTCGTAAATCCTGAGATAGTCGCACAGCTAGGTGAGGTCGCATCGATATAGGCGATGCGGAAGCGGCTGCCAAGCTGGGATGGTGCGACCATTATCAGGTAAGTGATGAGCCAAGTTTTCCCCATTTTACGCGAACCAACAATTGAAGTCGAAGCCTTTTTATATGTGCGATCCAGTAGAGTATTTCGCTCGATGCGTCTCCCGTAAAATTCATTAGGATTGGGGAGAGGAACATTAAAGTGAAAAACGGATTGAGTTAGTTGATAACTATCAGCTATTACATCTTGATTATCGAGTGTTCCTGGATATCGTTTGTGAAAAGCTAACTCTTGTTGATATGGTGTTCTTTTTATTTCTTCAAACCATGCTGTATCGAAAGCTGCATTCACTGCAGCTTTCTCCCATAATCGTGCCGCCTCCTCCTGCTCCTTTCCAGAGAGAAAAATACGCCGCTGAACATACACTTCGATGAGCTTTTTCAAGCGCGGTGCGGAAGGAGTGCTTGTGCCATTCTCCCAATTTTGAATTGTTTTGAGACTTACCCCTATCAATCGTGCCAGCTCGGCTTGCGATATTCGCGCGCGCACACGAAGCATAGCAAGTATATTGCCCAGGTCGCCGCTATCTTGATCGCTAGGATACTTTCCATTCATTACACGGGCTTCCTTATATTCTTCTGTTTTCTACAATGCCCCGAAACAAGGGAGGGGAAGTTGTCGACAATTTGACGGAAACAAAGTGAAGAACTTTAAAGAACGACGACTTTCGCATTTTCGTAGAGAATAAATTGTGTTTGGTAAATACTTTTGTAGCATACGAAGTGTTGAAGGAGCATATGATCGCTCCATTATATACTTTGGCACTCAATAAGGAAGTAACTTATCATATAACGAAAGGAACACAAGATGCAAGACGTAAGTTCTTTAGCAGTAACAGCCGACCTGCCTAAACCATGTGATCATGAGAAAGATTCTACAGTGGAAAAGCTGTTAGAACAGCTAGATCCATACATCATTTCTCAAGTTAAAAAAATGTTGTATTGTCACTCATACTCTTCATCCCACACTCTGTTAGGAGCGGAAATTGACGATATCACCCAAAGAGTTCGCATTAAGTTATGGAGAGCACTACAGGAGAGACAGATCCAGCATCTGCCAGCCTATATTCACCGTATTATCTGTAACGAGTTCAACGACTTTGGGCGTAGACGGAAATCTTCGCTCACATTATCCCTAGATGAGGAAGGCGAACTCAACTGTGGAAGTGCCTTAGTTGCAATTAGCGAGGGAATGGATGACCCCGCTCGTGAGGTTGAGCAGCAAGAGGCGGCAGCAGACTGCGTGGAAGCGATAGCAAGAGCTGTATTAGCTCTTCCGCCTCGTCAGCAACTCGCCACGATTTGTTCGCTCCTAGATCGTGTAGATGATGTTTGTCAACTCGTTAAAGCTTTGAAAGCGCATTGTATTAATGTTGAAACAGCACAGTGGCCAGAAGGTGAAGCAGATTTACATCGTCTCAAAGCTTCAATTAGTGTTGCTAGGCGAAGCATGATGGTACATATGTCAGTGAGCTTGCAACCCAGAATGAAATTGCCAAGGAAGATTTGATCAATTCCTCCGTCCAAACTATAACGCATTTAACATCTTCTATCTGGCTTAGTTTTTAATAGTTGTAGCTGCTGCGCGCTACCCAATCTGAAAAAATAGGTGTGGATATAAGATAGTTGTTCTGCGTATCATAGTGTACTAAGTCACGTTCAAGGAGGATTTCCAAGGTTCGACGTACAGTTTGCCCATTCAGGCGACTTTGCTCTTCTATTTGCGATAGATTGCCTTCGCCAAGCCTCTTAAGGGTTACCAGACATGTTCTTTGATCGTCTGATGTACGTTTCCACAGATCACGAAAATAGGTATCCCACCACCTTGTTAATACCTGTTTCACTGCTGTTGGGACATCTGCTATTTCAGCTCTGCTACGCTTCTCTGCATTTAAAAGATCCATCAGCGCTGAGCAGACAGCCTGTACCAGGAAAGGATGGCACCCAGTCACCCGTATAATTTCCTCGACAACTCCTTCGCCAAAAACTTGCTCGCCAGGGAAACCAGGTTCAGGTCGGGTAATAAGATGATAGGCCTCCGCGGGCTGCAGAAAACTTACCTTGAGTGTCTGAACGTTTACGAAGTAGCCTGCCCAATTAGATTCCAATTCTCCAAAAGAGCGTGTTCCGCTGAAAAGCAACGCCAATGAGGGGCGATTCTGGATAACACTACGAAACCAGTCCAATAATAACTTGAGATTAAGGTATCCATCCTGCCCAGCTTCTTCAAGCTTTTCAAATTCATCAAAGGCGAGGAGTAATATCCTGCCTTCCTGTTTGAGCGTACGCTCAATGTTCTTAAACCATTCATCAAAGGTGTGATAGACAACTGCCTCATTTTCGTGGCTTGCTTTTTGCAAAAATAGATATTCTAGCTTTTTTGCCCATAATCCTCTCTCACTCATAGACTTATATATTTCTTCAGCAATGGCACCAAGAAAAGCAGATGCACTAGAAGAAATACCGCGGATTTGTAAATCGTAGAAGATGGGAATGTAACGGGCCCCTAACAGATTGGGCAACTGCTTGAGCGTGCTACTTTTCCCCATGCGACGTTCCCCATTTAGTAAAAAGGTAGGACGACGACTTCCTCTACTTAAGGCTTCCACAAGTTCTTGCGCTAGATCACGGCGACCCACAAAAAGGTTATCTCCAAGTTCCAGTACAGGGCCAGGATTGTAAGGATTGACAATCAAGCTCGTTTTTTCAGGTGCATTCTCTAATTCTTGCAGTTCAATGTATGCTACTGAAAGCCACTGCTTAATGATGCCGCTCAAACGCTTATTGAGATTATCCTCTTTAAAAGCCGCATTGGGGTTGGGTTTCTTCAAGTTAAAAATCATCTCTTGGATTGCTGTGTGCTTAGCTTGCCAACCGAGAGGAATGCAATAGCGAGCAGCATCCAAGCTAGCATCTTGTAGACGAGCGAATGGGGCTATCCATTGTGGATCGATTAGCCCAGCATCTTGAGGTAAAATCTCCGTAAGTCTTTCAGAGGCGTGAGCAATATCTCTGATGACTTCACGTGTCTCCAGGTCCCGAATGGCTATTTCAATCGAAGCGCTCTGTGCAGCATGAATCTGCTGAGGTCTTTCAGATACGATAAATTTTATTTCTTCCAAGGCCTGCTGCATAGTTTGTTCAGCAGCAATGAGCAAACTGCCCCTTAAACCAGGTAATGGTAGAAAAACGCGCTCATCCCAGTAAAGAGAACTCCGGTGCATGTGCGTAAATACCTTGCTAGGATTTTGCTGAATAGCAAGGTACGGCATCAGGCTAAATAGAGCGCTTACAGGATAAAGTGGAAGTCGATAGTAGCCAACCATATAGCTACAAAAAGAAATGATGATCCCTATAAAGCCGAATTGAGGACCCGCCAGAATAGTTAGTGCCGTTCCACCAACTAGACAAGTCGCTAAGCCGGCCATAATACCTAGCCTGTTTCCTACCGTGATGCCTGCTAAGATACCAAGGACGACACCCCAAGCATATGCAGCCGATATAATACTTCCTATATTAGCAGGGGAACTGCCCCCTGCTAATCTCCATACCAGGCCCCCGATAGCACCTCCTATTATGCCCCCTATAATACCTCCTATTATGCCCCAGACAATGTTCCCCATACGCTCTACAAGACTCTTCTCAATAAACTCACTAAGAATAACTCCTCTGAGATCACCTACCAATCCCCAAACAGCAGCCCAACAGATGCCCCAAACTATACCCCAGACAATATCTCCAGCAACCCACCCTACAATACCCCCAATAATACCGCCCAGAAGTCCTCTCATCACCCTGTTAATAAAGGGATTTACAAGTTTCCTAGGAATGTTTCTTGCAAGAAGTTCTACTATTTTACTTATGAGGCGGTTAATTGCATTTAATTCTGAGCCCCCTACAATCCCTCTCGATAACTCCCATGCAAGGACTAATGCTCCTCCAAAGATGAAGCCTTTGGCAATATCTCCAGTGATAATCCATCCCGATCCTTCCACAATGCCTGCTGCAATCCCCCAAGTAATTTCGAAGCTTAAACCCCATAAGATGCCCCAACCGACCCCCAGTAACACGCCAAGTGTCGTTGCCCAAGCTGTACCCAATAAAAAGTTACTTATGGTAGACACTGATAATAACCCGTTTTCAGGATAACAGTTGCAATCTAGTTCTGGAAAGAATTTCCAGAGGATCAGTCGCGAAAGTAGTGCGAGAGGATAGGAAACAAGAAATATTGGTAAAGCTAATCTCAATACCGGTATGACACGATGCGAAAGGCGAGATTTCTCATATCCTCTCTTAAAGCTAATTGGCCGGAAAAAGCAATAAAAGAGCCAGATGAAAGGTTCGTACAACAAATAATGCCGAACCCGTTTCAACTTTTGCATCTAATGCACCACTCCTCAGTCTGCCTTTTAAAATTTTATTCGAACTCCTACGGTGCTGATTTCTGCTTACTGCTTTAAAAGAGAATAGTGCTAGCTATAGAAACTCATCTTAAGCTTACTACACAACAAAGAGTAGCTGCAATACTCAGAAAATTTGTAGAGGTCTTCATTGATACATAATCGCTGTACATTATCATTTTAAACATATTCAATTTTCCTCAAAGCTTCTTTTCTAGTGTTTTTCTTCTAAGAACATACTATTAAGGACGTACTTTACTTACAAAAAGAAAAGTGCTAATTTATGAAGACTATTCTAGTGATGATGCTCGTAGATAAGGTGGACTGCTAAAGCGAACTGACTCAACTCGGTTGGCAGATATGCCAGAGCTTAGCACAGTTTATGCGGGAGAGCCAGCTTTTTGGAGCCAGTACAATTGTTTTTTATTTGGAGTACCATTTCCTTGGCTAAGGACGAGGATGTGAGATAATTCATAACCAAGTAGGATGGATAGGATGAGTTGGCACTGTATCCTGGTTGCTAGAATAGTACAAAACGTACGTGGAGGTGGTTATGATTGATCTCATTTTTAGCCAGAATGTGAATCATCACACTTTAGAAAGCTCAGTCCAGAAGCTTGAAGCTTGTGGGATAGATTTGAGATACGTTAATAAATCGGGAGGGAAAAGAGGATATCATCACGTCGTTTATCCATACAATCTCCCTGGAGAAATGGCGAAAGTAGTTAAAGTTGGAATTAATCCAGGATTTGGACTTGAATATGGACTAGAGGTTGAGCAGCGGAATGATGCTCTTATTAAAAAATATCTCGGTCCCTATTATACTCCAGGCGAGATAAAAATTAGTGACGACGGGAACTATTGTGTTGTCAAACAGGCTATTGAGGGAAGACCTATTACTCCGGCCGATGTGTTCGTTAATCATCGGTTCCCAAAAAGCACATCGACAGGCAACATTCTAAGAAAAAATCGTGGTGAACCAACTGACCTCGGATACCAACTAAAAGATCTAATCAGCTTAAATGCAAAGATGATTGCTAATGAACAAAAATCACTTGATATTGTGGGACGTGATGGGCTATTGAGTATCTTTGAAGCTATGAAAAAGGGTAACTCAGTATTTCTTGCCAACGTTTTTGTTTCCAAGGACAGGATACATCTTATTGACGATGATTTGATTAATTTCGATAGCTTTTTGAAGAGAGAGCAACCCTTTTATTCAAGACTTAAATCAGAAGCTCTATTTCTGGCGAGTAAAGCCTTCCTATCCCATTTTTTTGCTATCAATACAGAGCAATCTTAAGAGACGTACTAACTGTCCAATGAAATGTGGACCATTCATCATAGCACTGATACAAGATGGGTAGAGTTCCTTATTGAGCGAATTGTGGTTGTCTTTTCGCCTGATCGACAATAGAAAGCCACTCAAGGCGTGTTAGTTCAACGATCTCTGGATGAGCTTGCGGTTTGCGACCGAGAATTTTTGAAGCAGCTGTCGGGAGATCTACCGCATCCATGATCGGCACTCCAAGATTGCACTTCGCAATTGTTGCTGCGTTACGTTGATGCTCAGGATGGGAAGAGACCAAAACTACGAGTGGTATCCCATAAGCATATGCTTGTATGGGCGCAGCAAGACCTGCAGCAGTGATGAGCAAATCCGCAGCGTATATCTTTTCTCCAAATGTGAAATCATAAGGGACTACCTGCACATGATCCAATCCTATTGACTTTCCAAAGGGCGCTAATGATTCACTGACTAGATAGAGGAAAGCATTGTGATGATTGGCTAAATCAACCAAGTGTTGCAAAAGTTCATAACGACGAAATAGGGGATTCATATAAGCCACAAACAAGGGACGATCGCTAGTAATACCAAGATCCTGGCGAACCTGGGAGATTGATCTATTCACGGGATGAACTATTGGTGGGAGGAATGTTATGTTATTCTGAGTATAAAAGAAACTACTCGGTTCTAATGTGTTGATAATTGTGTGAGTACAATCAGTGAAGAGGCGCCTGATGTTCGATCTACCCCAGCGACCTAAAGCCCCAGGAAGAAAACCAGAAAATATTTGTTCAACGGCTCCAAGAGAATGCTCTGAAACCACGTTCACTAATGCAGTTTGAGATGAGCGCCGTGCTCTAGATTGCAGAAGAATTGGTACTGGATGAATGTCATTGATAATTACTGAAGCCTCAGTGCATTCGTCTCGAATACGGACCATGTCCTGTAATAAGTGCTTCGAGAAAGCATACCGTGCTACTTGTAGGACTGATTGCCCTAAGTGCATGTTATGAGAATCGTCGTACACAAATTTGAAAGTGTCACTAAGAAGGTTGGCTTCGCTACTTGTTATCGTCTCGTAAAAGTCCTTTCCATCGGAGGATGTAGTATAAACAGAAACTTTGTAGCCTTGGGACTGGAGAAGGGATTGAACCACCGCAGCACTCATAAGGTGTCCCCGCGCCATTCCAAGTGATACATAGACTACATGATTATCATCATGTCTACGAAGGATGGATCTCATAGTTACACTTTCGACTTGTCTTAGAGAACAATAAAAACTAGATGAGAAGAGAAACATATAAGAGATATAAAACATTTCTTGTAAAAGAAATGTTTATGTTGATTTATAGATATTGACGTTTAAACTAAACAAAACAAAAGGCACCCCAACCTTGCGGAGGGCTGCCTGATCAAGTAAAGTTCATGTACTTCAAACAAACTTCGCATGATCTTTCTTCGAAATTGCTCATGTTATCTATTTATTCCATCCTTCCTAAGAAGGGGCCGAAAAAACAAGCAACAAATGACAAACAGTTAAAATTATTATCAAGCTTTTACTATATTATAAGTGATCATCACTTCATTTTTCAAGTTCATCAAAAATTATTATTCAGAAAAAGATTGAGTTGAGATATAGCATTTTCCGAGATTATGAGCTTCTGTACTTTATGTGATACAAGTTAACCTGAAGAATTATGGAGAAGCATTCATCTGCAATAGAAGTGATTGTTTGACAGTGGAGCTTGTCTATGCAATTCCAAACTTACTAAGTCTACTGGAGTTCCAAGGTATTAGGTACTGGACGTTCTTCACTCACCAGGCACCCGTTTAGGCGTTGCAATAGTCGATTAGCCGCTTTAACTCCACTGGTAATAGCCCCTTCGATGAAAGGCCCTCCAAGGTAATCTCCGGCAAAAACTGCACATCCCGATTCGATCTCACCCTCAGCGAACATTTTAAGACGCTCGTAATGACCTACGTCGAACTGTGGTGTAGCTAGAGACACGCGATTTATCTTTGAGAAGAGGATATGACCTTCGGGGTCATACGGGAAGCCAGCATGTCGCAGATCGGCTAAAAGTTGTGACTGGATGAAGGAATCATCTTTATCCAGTAATTTCTGAGCAGCGACTCCAGAGGAAAATAATTTGATCCCATCATAACCTGCTGGGATTTGGCCCGGATCTCTCTCTGATTGGATAATCACTGAAGCCAGGTTTTCCACCTCTCGCCTTGAGTAGAAAATCCCGTAGAGACTCGACGGGAGACGATGATCTAAGCCAAGGTAAATATCGACGGTTGCCGAGTAAGTGATCTTTTCAAAGAAGGTTCGTTGCCTCGTTGTCAAGTAGGGGAATACTGTAGGAACTACTACAGCTGGTGCGGCACAGACAACCCCATCGGCAATAAACTGGCATTTTCGCCCATTAATACATGCATCAACAGTGTAACTACCATGCTCATTAGGTATCACGCTAGTGGCATCTGCATTATACAGTATTGACAATTGAGCTGCCATGCTCTCTGGCAGCCGTCCGATCCCATGATGGAGGGTGAATAATTGCATACTAATAGCAAATTTCAATGCGAGGAAAAAAGGAACTTGAGAAGTATGTTCAGGCGTCCAAAAGGAAATGCCAGCGAGCATTGGCTCAAATACATATTCCAGTAATTCGTTATCCAACTCACCCTGGACATACTCGGCTACAGAACGTTTATCGAACAGATTGGCCTTGTAAGGAGCATAAATATCTAATTCATTCCAGTGATGGAACAATGGGCCTAATATTTTGAGTGAGATGAGTTTGCTACGAAAAGATATCAGGTCGGTGAACAACAAGCTCAGATCGGCTGGCCATATCTTATGTCTGCGACCTGAACGCGATATAGCTATTCCACCTGCAATGCTGACCACGTCTTTCTGCAAGCCTAACTCACAGATCAACTGTTTAGTAAGATCATAGAAATTGGTGAAAAATTCAGCATATGATTCGATCTCGAAACCATCGTAAACCTCGGTATGCACCCGCCCACCAGGATATGATGCTTTTTCAAGAACGGTCACGTTGAGACCGGCAAGCGTTAGCTGACGCGCTGCTGCCAAACCCGCGACCCCGGCTCCGATAATTACAACCTTATCCTGGTTCGCATCAGTCATTTCAACAAATCTCCTTCTTTTAGCAAATTATTGCTGGCATTTTTGACTTATTGGTAGGTCTGTAGCAAACTATCTATATGTTGTTCCATAACGATTTTGATTGAACCACAGAAACAAAGATAAAAGAACAGTAAGAATGGCGTATAGCATATGTAATCTGGTACGCAACATCGCCTTATTTCTCACAGTTCTTGATAAGACAGCTTCTTTCGTTTCGCCGACGCTACTTACCGTATTTTTAAGTACATTAGCGACGTTACCAGTAATAATTAAGGTATCGCAAAGAGATTGTAATGGTTTATCACTCAATTCGGGGAATACAGTAGCTACAGTACTACAAATTGTTCGGCCTGTTCGTGTGCCGAAGAACTCAACTATATTATCTCCGATTTCCGGCACGACTTTACCCGACGCTTCTGCATAAGCACGTGAAAGACTAGACAATGGACTTGATACTGCGGATAAATGTGAGAGAATCTCACCAGTCCTATCGTTTCTCTCATGGGCAGAAACCGCTTTGGACGCAAACATGACCATCTCTTTCAAATAATCCGCGACACTATCTAAGACAGTTCCTCTGAACAGCAAATCGATTGCGTCAGGGTCTTCTATGGCAATGAGTCTTGCGAGTGAACCATCTAATCCATCTAGAAGAGACGAGCAAACTAATAAAGTAAAAATGACCCAGGCATCAGAATTTTTCTCTTTCGCGTTTACCTTTAAATTATGCCTTGCAGCTAACAAAGACCCCAAACTCACACCCGCAATTCCTAATATATTAAGATGTGTCGGTGTAAGATAAGGGAAGCGTCTATGCATTGCTTCGGTAAGAGGTTGAATAAATCTTGCTCCTAGTTTTCTGATGGGAGATTCGCTGCGCTCAGGTCCGATCAAGACAAAGTATGCATTCTCTTTCTCTTTTAACATACGTAATGTTCCCCCAAGGATAGGTTCAACAATAAGGTTAGACTTCGCTTGAGTCACATTCACGAGCACAGAACAGACTCATCTTATCCGCATCGCTGTCGCAAATAACTCTTAGATAGATCAAGAGTCTGACAAGAAATGAATACTTTGATACATGTAACGCCTATCGATTTCATACATATCTATTCTCTGCCAAGCCATTCTACTATCCCTAACAAAGCGGCAATAATGTTGTCTTAGGTAGAATTTCTAATGATATCCACTTTATATGATTTATTCTACCAGATATCTTCGATAAATACCATATTAATTAGGACTGGGGAGAAATTTCAGCACTCTTATTTCGTTTTCAAAACATACTAAATCTTAAAGCTTTTGAACTAATCATCTCAAATTTTTGTTTTACTCTATACTTTCACGTCTAAATATTGTAATCTCTTCTTCAAGTTGGAAAGAGAAGAAGTTTGGGTAATATCAAGAAGGAGGCTGATGAGTTCAATGCCTAGCGATGATTTCAACTCCATCCACAAGGAAGATGATCCAAATCAAGAGATGATCAATCCTTGCCACAGCATTCAGAAACTCAGTACCGGTTTTCGGGCGCTAATTTATCTGCGAAGGCACACACGAAAAATTACTCAGTTACTAAATAGCTTCAGCTTTGAGAACCCTGATTTACAGGCAATGTACCAATATGCGGTATCAGGCGGTCAACGATCACGTCCACTACTTGTTCTTTTAGCGTGTGAAGCAGTTGGTGGGCATGCTAGAACTGCTCTACCGATGGCTGCGGCCATCGAATTGGCTCATAAGGCATCATGTATTCATGATGACTTGGTGGATGGCGATGACTACCGACGGGGACGCATCACTCTTGCCAAACATTATGGACCAGAAAAGGCCTTAGCTGTTGGAGACTTACTGATCAGCCTTGCCTTCGAGATGCTGGAAATGCTTTCTGTTCCAGCTGAGCTTGCCCTACAATGTAGCCACCTTTTCACCCAGACGTTTCGGATCATGGCCACAGGACAGTTGAAAGATCTTATTTACAGTAAAGGTCATACGCCAAACCTTGAAGATAGTATGCAGATGCTTTGTGAGAAAACAGCAGTTATGGGCGAGTTAGCTCTAAGAATTGGTGGCCTCCTAGGTGGAGGTCAAGCTAATGATGTTGAAGCCCTTGCCTTGTATGGAAAAAAGATGGGACTGGCTTTCCAGTTGATGAACGATCTCAATAACTTCTGGGGAAGTGAACTAACGGTAGGACGTGTCCCCAACACTGACCTCCTCGCACGCAAAAAGACTCCAATGATCTGTTACGCTTTGGAGGAGGCTACCTCATCGAAAAGGCTACGACTGAATAATTTGCTCACCATGAATGGGGACACAAATCCGGAGGTTGTCACTGAAATACGGAATCTCATTCTAGAAACAGGAGCACCTCATTATATCGATCAACACATCAATACTCTTCTTACTGAAGCAAACGAACACCTTAGCGGTCTCCCTGGTTCGCTCCCAAAGGATATCCTTAAATTATTGACAGATCGCGTATTCATTAGCAAGATCTACTTTTAACTGGTCTCCAGGCAATCAATAGCTACCAGGAGTAATATGAGACATGGTATTATCGCGACAAAACTTCATCTGAAATGATCTTAGCATACGATTGGAGAGAGAAATGATATCAATAAAAAGGGTTTTTAGCGCCGCTGTTGTACTCCTAATCGCTTTTATAACTGCATTAATTGCACCGCTTTTCATCTACATTTCTGTTGTATCTCTAGTTGCTTTGCTCGCTTTCATTGAATTTCTACATATGTATCACGTTAATAATAATAAAGGATTATACTTTGTTTCTATAACCATATTCATATTTTTATGCATTTCCTGCTTTTTCCCTAATACAAGAAATTCGGGCTTAGGTTTGACAATCGCTTCTCTCACAATCATGGCGTTGGGACTGGCAACACAAAAAATTGGCGGAAAGCATTTCGAACAACTCGCTTCATGCATTGTGGGGACTGTGTACATAGCCCCATTGCTTTATTACTTGGTGCTTATGCGATTAGGACCTGAAGGTTCAGGCTTTATTATTCTTCTTGGCATAGGGACAGGTATTCGTGATCTAGGTTCTATGTTATCCGGTCGAGTACTTAGGCCTGGTCATACGATGTTGCCAATGGTAAGTCCAAGGAAGACATATGAAGGAGCTTTCGGTGGGCTTCTTTTCACCCTTATCGCTGTGATTATTGCTAGCAGGTGGTTAATTCCAACCTGGAACATATATGATGCGATAGCTATAAGTCTCTTGATCGGTACCTTTGGTCAGGTAGGAGATTTAGTCGAATCATGGTTTAAGAGAAATGCAAATGCCATCAACTCGAGTAATATCCTTCCGGGGCAGGGTGGAATTCTTGACTCTTTTGATAGTTTGATATTTACAGCCCCTGTATTATATTTTTACGTATTATTGCGAACGTGAGCCAAATAATGAATTTTAAATATCACAGAAATTTTTATTCGCCCATTGACGGGTATATGATCAAAAAAATGATAGAAACGAACTATTCTACTTACACGTTCATGATGAGTAATGTTTAAAGAGGATACTGATAGCTTTAACATGCCAAAGCAGCAAAGGTGCCTTAAATTCCTTAGTTAGAGGAGTGAACATGCCTAGAAGTAGCAGGTTCCGCGATCTGGTAACCCCAACTCTTGCCAGCCTTCCAATTGGTGCTCGCTCCCGATTACGATTAGGCGTGCGAGTTCGATCTCTCGGTCTTTTCGAAGAAGAAAAGAAGATCGGTGTTAGGCCTTTCTTCTCAATTCCTAATGGTCAATTTGGTCATTGGCTTTCACCTCTTTTACCACTTTCGTATAGTAAAGTGTGGAAGGAACACGGAATTACCGGTATGAATTATGTCTCTGTATCGCTTAAAGGGTCCAGATCTGAAACCCTGCCGCTATATGACCCTTGCTCACCATACTATCATGCTTGGTTCTGCGTTTATGCTCTTATTGGGAACAAGGATCAACCATTCGGATTTGAACAAGGAAAACCAGTTTCCACCGCCTGGATTCCTCTGGCAATAGCAGACCAGGATTATTGGCGTAGCGTAGCGACGAAAGACACTATAAAACAATCATATTTCACTTTTCAATCTCAGGCTGAGGAAATTAAGCTACCTCATTTAGGTAATCATGTCTTCGTGTTCCGTTGTCGTATTGCATCTTACAGCGTCCTTACACCGCGAGAAAAGCAAACCTCTAAGGGTCGGCTATTCCTTGCCCTTCCCGAAGAAAGAGAATGGAACAAGTATGTTGACCCCTATCATCCTCTAGAATTGAGGGGGTTGGGAGTAGTCTGGATGGATGATAAAAGTGGTGCAACATTTTATGCTGGAGGTATCGGCGCAAACTTTATTGATAAGTTTGGTACATATCACAATTATTTCCCTACAGTAGAAACAGAATTGTTTACCCTATTGGAGAAGGTACGTCTTCAGCCACTTTGGAAGGAATAGAACATACCTTATTTTTTGCAAGCGCAATCTGAACGGGGTATGTGATGCCCTTTTTTGCGCAATCGTGTCCGTATGAAGAAGGCGAGGACCGCTGCACCGCCACAGAGTACGAGACAGGTAAGCGCAGTCAGCTTAAACCCCTGGAGAATCACTCCTTCGATAATCAGGCGGCTCGCGCCTTCTCCAGAAACGATGAACTGGTCCGCTGCTGCTCGGCTTGTCGTGAGGGACGATGGAAGCGTCGTGTTCATATGGAAGAGATAGACCTGACTCAGCACAGCGACGCCAAAGGCTGTCCCGATATTGCGCGCCATCCCAAGCGTTCCTGAGGCCAGTCCCGAATGCTCCGCCGGGACGGCGCTCATCACAGCGAGCGTCGTGCAAGAGGTGACGACGGGAATGGAGGGATAAGAGAAAAGAGAGCCAAAGGTGCTGATTACTTTTCAACCGAGATGGCCTGGGCCTCTGCGAGCATCACTGGCGTCCCCAACCTCAGTGAATTGGGAATCTCCGCTACTCGATC
>JACZCU010059797.1_pt1 | contig 20590 bp, 11 predicted proteins | sample 8641851 | NCBI WGS metagenome assembly JACZCU01 (sample SAMN15324605, study PRJNA640507) | soil metagenome | isolation source: monocropping sugarcane control | place: China: Luxin town, Laibin City, Guangxi Province | collected 2019-07-25 | depth 10cm m | reverse complement strand
TCCCTCATTACCTCATGCCGTCTCCCCCGGAGACCGAGCCCCCGGAGAGGGTGCGGGTCCCTACGGATAGCACTCGATTTCCTTATGTGAAATGTATTGGCCCTTGCGGCTACCCCGGCCCACATGGCTACCCCGCTTCCACACGGCTCCCTTTTTCCATCATCTAGCCTGGCTCATAAGCGCTCGTGCAATGCGAATTTCACCATAAGAATACTCATCGCCCAGGTATTCCTTGACGGGCTTAAGAGTTTCGCTACCTATGCTTTGCAAGGCTTGCGCAATGACTTCATAGCGTTCTGGTCGAACCAGCCTTTCAACATCGACAATTTCACCCATTTCAATGAGTTCTGCGATATGGCCTTCAATCGTCGTCGTTTTGAGGTTGCGCTCCGTGGCAATCTCCTCGATGCTCAAGCCTCTTTGATACATCTCTAAAGTGACCTGGCGTGTGGGCACAGTAATAGTGGGAGGTGCGGAAGATTGAGGCTCCTTTTTCGAGGCCCGTTCCATCTCGAGACCCATACTCAGATTATGTAGGGTGCAGTAGGAGTAAATCTCGTCGACGAAAGGAGTGAAATAGGCCTCTAATTTCCGGCTCCCAACACCTGGCATCTGGGAGAATTGAGCCCGGCTTTGGGGACGGTACTTAGCCATTGCCCGCAAGCTCGCGTCGGGAAAGACGACATACGGTGGCACACCCTGCTCATCCGCGATTCGTTTGCGTAACGCGCGCAAGTGCTGAAACAGGCGCTCCTCCTCTGGAGACAGAACGAGTATGTTATTATCGCCTGCCCTGGTCGAGCGAGCAGAAACCTGCGTTCTTGCAACAGGTACAGGCACCTCAACGCCGCGCTGCTTGCGTAATATCTCCATGGAAAGCGCGTTCAGCCTGAGCGTGGCATATGTATCAGTCGTCTGGTCGAGCAAACCCTGCTGGATAAGCGAACGTCCCAGGTACGTCCATTCCTCCACACTCAACTCTTTGCCAATACCATAGGTTGAGAGCTGGTCATGCTTGTAATCGCGAATCCTCTGAGTGTTGGCGCCCCGCAATATATCAATGATGTGACGCATGCCAAAACGTTGCTGCGTCCTGGACACACAGGAGAGGAACTTCTGAGCATCGATGGTGCGATCTTCCAGCGTGGTTGAGCGCAAGCAGTTGTCACAATAGCCGCAGTTCTCAACAAAGTACGTTTCACCAAAGTAGCTCAAGAGAACACTACGGCGGCAGGCAAGGCTATCACAAAAAGCCATGACCTGTTGCAACTGTTGATGAGCGCGCAGGTATTCATCTTCATCGGGTTTCTGGGAGATGATGTACTCGACCTTGAAGCGGTCACCTTGATTAAAGAAAAGAATACACTGTGCAGGCAGGCCATCGCGTCCAGCGCGACCCGACTCCTGGTAGTAGCCTTCCAGGTTGCGCGGCAGATCATAGTGAATGACCATGCGCACATCCGGCTTACCGATACCCATGCCAAAGGCAATTGTCGCCACCAGCACAGGCACATCGTCGCGAATGAAACGTGCCTGGAATTCGTTGCGTTGCTCTGTAGTCAGGCCCGCATGATAGGGTAGGGCACGGATGCCATCACGCACCAGGGCCGCGCTGAGATCATCAACCCCTTTACGGCTCTGACAATAGATAATCACAGATGCCTCTGGCTGTTCGCGCAGCAACTGCAGTATCTCGCCATAGGATGTACGGCTTTTGGTACGCACTTCATAATAGAGATTTGGGCGATCAAAGCTCGCAACATGTATATGCGGGTCTCGCAGCCGAAGTTGAGTAAGAATATCATCACGTACATGCTCAGTTGCCGTCGCCGTCAAGGCCAGCATGGGTACATGCGGATAGTAGTCGCGCAACCGCCCCAACTGGCGATACTCAGGACGAAAATCATGTCCCCACTCGCTGACACAGTGAGCCTCATCAACCGCTAACAATGACAGGCCCACGTTATTCTCAACCTGGTCAAGTAGGGCTATGAAGTTTCCCCCCATCAGCCGCTCAGGAGCCACATAGAGCAACTTTATCCTGCCGTTGATTGCCTCCCGCTCCCGCTGCATGCGTTCGCTGTTGCTCAGCGAGCTATTGATAAAGGTAGCGGGTATACCATTCACCTCCAGCCGATCTACCTGGTCCTGCATCAACGCGATCAACGGTGAGACGACTACCGTCAATCCTGGCAGCGCCAGTGCCGAAAACTGGTATATAAGGGATTTCCCCGCGCCGGTCGGCATCAAAACGAAGGCGTCACGCCCTGCTAACGCCTGTTCGATGATCTCAAGTTGTCCCGGCAGGAAAGCATCATGCCCGAAATACTGTTTAAGATGCTGTTCAATCTTCTCCAAAAACCCGACCGCCTCCTTGTTATTTGCTACTCTATGGTGATCATATCACGATTAGGAAAGTTGTTCAATCCTCGATGAAGCAGCCTACTTCCCCATAAGAGGTCCTCTTAATCCAACATGAGTTCAGAGACTCATACTTATAACCCATATTAAAATTATTTTTTACTACTTTTTAATACAAAACGCATCTAATGCTATAGACGCCGCATTTACGAATCTGCAAGGTGGGTAGATCCATAATGCCATAAACGCTGCATCTCTGTGCTTGTGGTGAGCAGATACTCTAATGTGCCCTGGGCCTCTACCTTGCCATCTTTCAGTACGATAATGTGATCGGCACGCTGTAGGACGGCGCGGCGATGCGAGACGACGAGGCAGGTAGCCGCCCGCCGGGCAAAGAGGCGGTCCCAGAGCATACGCTCTGTCTCCACGTCGAGGGCGCTTGAGAGGTCATCACACACCAACAAGTCAGCAGGCCGCACAAACATACGTGCCGCCGCCGCCCGCTGCACCTGACCCCCCGAGAGTTTGACGCCGCGCGTACCAATCATGGTCTCCATGCCCTTTTCTAGCATCGCCACGTCATGCTCCATCACGGCGGTAGCGATGGCGGTAGGCAGATCAACGGTATCTTCCGCGAGACCAAGCAGGATATTTTCTTTGAGCGTAGCGCTGAAGAGTTGCGGCACCTGGGCCGTATAGGCGCTGCGCGGCGGCACAAAAAAGTTAGCCGGGTCCGCAACCACTTCGTCATTCCAGCGAACCTCGCCTGCATCTTTGGGCAACAGACCTAGCAGGACGCGCAGCAAGGTCGTCTTGCCTGAGGCGATGCGACCAGTCACAACCGTTAGCGAACCACGTTCCAGGCGCAAGCTGATCTGTTCAATACCTCTGCCCGTGTCGGGATAATGATATGTGAGACCTCTCACTTCTAAGCTTTTTAGCGATTGCTCGCCCGCTAGCCCAATAGGCTTCAGTTCTGGCAGAGGACCATTCAGGTGCAGCGGATTATGCCTCACGAGTGTTGCTGGAGGCGCTCCTTGCAACAGCGTCACCATGCGCTGAATCGAGACTTTGGCCTGGGTATAGGTAGCCAGCAGCATGCCTATTTCATGCGTAAAGCCCGTCACAAAGTCCAAGTAGTAAATGAACAGGGCCAGGTCACCGACGCTGAAGTCCGCGCTGTGCATCGATTGAGCTGCCAGAATCATGATAAAACCCGTACCCAGGCCCACAGTATTCTCAAAGGTCGAGTCCAATAGTTGCGTCAGCACTGCATCTTTAAGCATCAACACACGCCGCTTCTCATTCAGTGTGGAGAAGTAAGCGGTGACATGCTGCTCGGCCCCTGCTACCTGAATAGCCTGCACCGCGCCAAAGATTTCACCAATTGCGCTGGTAACCTGCCCAGTAGCATGACGGCTGGCAGTACGATACTTCTCCAGTTTATTTCTCGCCGCCTGGACGATGGCCACAACTCCCACCAATGGTATGAACACCAGCAAGGTGATACGCGCATTGATGGTCAGCAGGATTCCCACAGCGCAGATAGCGAAAAGAGCTGTGCCAATCGCGTCAAGCGTCCAACTGATAGCATCCTCGGCTAGTTCAGCATCGTCACGGAAACGACTGATGGCCTCGCCTGGTGAATACGGAACTGCTCGCGCCCCCGGCCGCTCCAGAATACGCTCGAGCAGATTGCGCCGCAATAAGGCGCTCATGGTAAAGCGGTGCAGAACATCGGCCAGGGCTCCCCCTAGCAGCAATAACACGCGCCCCAGGGCAGTTATCACTAGCAGCACGATCAAGGCCCACACGTCAAAGCTGAGGTGACTATTCCGGGCTAGCGTGTTAAAAAACGCCAGCATGATCAGCCCTGGCAGCAGTGGTGACAGGTGCATCAGCGACCAGAATACACAATCGAGCAGGTAGAGCCATGGCCGGTAGCGAATCATGCGCCATAGAAATTGATAGGTCTTCATGCATGCACCTCTTCTAAGCCAGTCTGTAGCAGAGCATAGAAGCGCGAACTGGATGTACCGGCTAGTAGCTCGCGCTTGCCATGTTCGATCAGTTGCCCATCCTCTAAAATCAGGATCTCGTCAGCGTGTGAGATTGTACCCAGGCGATGGGCAATAACAATGCCCGTCCTTCCCTGGAGTAGCTTGCTGACGGCCCGCTCGACGAGGTGCTCGGTGGCAGGATCCAGGCGCGACGAAGCTTCATCGAGAATAACCAGACCAGGATCGGCCAGGAAGACACGCGTAAAGGCCAATAATTGGGCCTCTCCTGCCGAGAGTCCTTCGCCATCCGACCCAAGCTCGGTATCCAGGCCCTGTGGCAGCGAACGATACCATGAAGCCAACCCTAAATCTTCCAACACTGCCAGCATACGTTCATCGGGAATAGCACGGTTGAAAAAGGTCAGGTTATCTCGCAAAGTCGCGTGAAAGAGCTGCACATCCTGCGTGACGATGCCTACGCGCTGCCGCAATTCCCGCAGCGAAGCCATGCCTAGCGGCACATTGCCCAGGTGAATCTCCCCCGACTTATGGTCATACAGTCGCAGCAGCAGGCGTGCCAGGGTCGTTTTGCCGCTTCCCGTGCGTCCCAGCACACCAAGCACGCGACCCGCCTCCAGGTGAAATGTCAATTCGTGCAGCACTGTATTGTCCGCGACATAGCCAAAGGTGACGTTCTTGAAATCGACTACCAGAGCACCGGCAGGCAGGGGCATCCCTTTACCGTCGGTTATGGCAGGCCGTGTATGTAGCAATTCCTCGACGCGTTGAATCCCGGCACCAGCCTGTTGCAGATCCTGTAACTGGCTGCGTATCTGCTCAATCGGCTGGGTCAATAAATTCGTATAGGAAAAAATGAGGTAAACTGTACCGAGTGTAATCGTTCCTGTACTCCACAGGTATGCTCCCAAGGCAAAGGCCAGCGCATTGCCAATAGCAAACACGGTTAGCGTAGTCATGCCCATAGCATAGCTACTGAGGCTCGCCTTACGATTGACGGGCAGCCAGGCGCGTAAAATGAGGTAAAAACGCTGCATAACATAGCCGGTGGCACCATTGGCACGAATATCTTCTGTGCCCGCTAGCTGCTCGCCCAGAAAACCAAAAAATTCCGCGCTCTTCTGGCGGTTTGCCTTCCAGCGAGGAACCGCAAAATTGCGTATGCGTATCAGGATGATTAGGGCCAGCAGAGCAAAAAACGTCACCGCCAGGCCCACGCGCCAATCTACACGCCAGAGCAGGACCAGCACTCCAATAAGCAGGAGCACATTGCTCAGCATATGCACGACAAAGCGCGAAAAGAAATTAGCCAGGGTATTCACATCACCATCGATGCGCTCAATCATCTCGCCCGCGCTATGCGCCTTGTGATAGGCCATATCCAGGGTCAGACAATGAGCGACAAGGTCGGTACGCAGCCAGTTGGTGGCCGTCCAGGCGACATTCTCACTAATATATGTCGCGCTTGCCGCGACAGCCTGGTTCAACAGGGCAACCCCAATGAACAGCAGCGCGGTATAGATCAGCTCGGTCGCGGTGGACCCGCTGGTCGCCGTATCGATAAAGTAACGTAAGATCTGCGGATTCAGCAGTTGCAAACCCACACCTGCGAACAGCAGCACGATCATAACCAGCGTTTTGCCCCACTGGGGCCGCAAGTAGTTCACCAGCAGATCTATATAACGCCTGAGTGAAAGACGCATCGTCAAGTTCCATCCTTTCTCCTGGTCTTATCTCCTGATAGGGAGGCTTGCAAGCCCCGCGCTGCAATGAATATGGGCAGGTAGCAACAAAAGTTGCCATGGGACTTTAGTCGCTCCGTGGCAGCGTCGGCAAGTGACACGACGAAAAAGCTGGGGCATAATAAAAGCCACGGGGATATGAGCATTGCACCCGTGGCTGTAAGAGGTTTTACTGAGTTATGTTAACAAGCAGTCCAGACACAAGGCGCACTCATACATAGCAACACAACACTGCTGTCATGCAGACTGTTGTCATGACTTAAAATCCAGTCATATCCAATCATACGGCATGCGCCTCCTTCTCATTAATCTGAGCAAAGAGTAACATATGCTATAGGAATGAGTCAAGGGCACGTCTGTGAACTTGCTGTATCAATTTATTTTTATGCTTTTAGAGAGGGAAAAATTATGGCCAATTTACCAGAACATCCAAGCCTCCCACAATTGCAAAAATACATAGATGAAGTCTGCCAGGAACGAGGCTGGACAAAGGATACCTATGCGGAGAAGTTTCTGCTGTTTAGCGAGGAAGTTGGCGAATTAGCCAAGGCTATACGCCAGTTCAAAGGCCTGTACGAGGAACAAGCAAAGCAGCAGAAGTTTGCGCTTGAGGAAGAATTTGCTGATGTCCTTAGCTACCTGCTAGACCTGGCCAACTGTTTTCAGGTTGACCTCGAAAAAGCCTTTCGTGAGAAGGAACAGCTCAATCAGGCCAGGGAATGGGAATAGCTCCAACTTGGAAACCATCCTTAAGCATCCTTTAATTGTACGCGGCGAAAGATAGCCCATAAACTCAAGTCGTAGGCACTTTTGAGGGTACCGGCCACGATAAGCGGGAGACCAAACAGCAGGCCAGGTCCCTGTAAGAGCAGACCAGCAAAGACAGGACTGGCAGCAGAACCCGCGCTGCGAGCCAGCGACGTTACACTGGCCGTGGCTGTGCGCGTCTCCGGCGGGACCAGGGCCATCGTGTAGGCCTGGCGCGTTGGGACATCCATCTGTGAGAGCATCTGACGCAACAGCAGAAAGATTACCGCCAGGGGAACAGTAGGCATGAGCGCGACAAAGATCAGCAGCACGTTGGACGGCAAATGCGTGAAAACCATGGTATTAAGCAGGCCAAAGCGTCGTGCCAGCGGGGCAGCCGCCAGGAATGAGAGGGCAGAACACGTGTTGGCGGCGAAGAAAAGCAAGGCTAGACCAGCGAGTGGCACTCCAAAACGCAGGTGAAAGAAGAGCACAAACAAACTCTGCACTACCAGGCCACCGGCAAAAGCATCCACACTGAAAAGCGCGGAGAGCCGCAGCACTATGCTCCTGGCAGTACCCAGGGGAGGCAACAAACGGTGCATTCGACTGCTAGCGTATTGCTCAACACGTACAGGTACTTCCACAGCAGGCGAGAGCTGCAGAGCAAGCCATGCAACCACCAGGCCTAAACCTGCATAGAGCCCAAAGATGAGACGAATACCAAGTGGCAGGGGCAGATTAAAAAAACGAGCCAGCAGGTCTGGTAAAGCCGCAGCCAGCGCACCTGCCGCGCCAGCGAAGGTCGCGACGAGATTGTAACGGGCGAAGAGGGCCGTTCGCTGCGAAGGGTGGCACGTCTGCGGTAGCATAGCCTGTTCAATCGGCAAAAAAGGTGCTGTTTCCGAGGCAGTCGTACCCAACGTGCCAAAGAAGGCGGCTGGCAGCAACAGTGCGTAGATAGTCGTCAGTCCAAAGACGACGCCTGTTGAGGCCATGAGCAGGGCCAGGACGACAAGGGTGCGTCGTCGTCCAAAACGATCGGCGTAGATGCTAATCACATAGGTTCCCACGAAATCCCCTACCAGGGAGACGGTGATCAGCACTCCAATCGCGGCAGGTGAGAAGCCAGCGTAACTGAGCGCTACCGCTAATAGCACAGCCAGCAGTCCATACGCAAACGAGCGCAGCCCGCGCATAATCACGATACGCCAAGCATCCGCCCGCTTGCGTCTCTCATCTGCCTGATCTATCTCCTCGCGGAGGGCACCGGCACCATCCCGCTCGCTCATTCCGCTAACCGCTTCCTTTCCCTGCGTTATGACTTCAAATAATTGTTATGCATGAAATATGACGGAAAGACACACTATTTAATCAGCTTATTTTCCGCGTCTTTGCAAGGTTCAACTCCTCAAGACTAAGAAACTCATCTCTCCAACATGCGGTATGTGCTTATGGCAATAAGCTGGCGGAACTCTGTAGAGCCCCGATATATGCAAGGATAATCCGCGCAGGCCCTATCGTCAACTCGCTTAAACTCTTGCATCACTTCTTCCCTTTTGCTACACTGCACAACAACATCATATACGGAGGGATCTATGCGAAAATGCCGGTTTCTATACAAAATGCTACTCTTTCTCTTCCTCGCGCTCTCGCTGGCCTCCTGTGGGGGAAACGGAGGAACAGGCGCCTCTGTAACTTCAACTCCTTCAACTCCAGGCACGCTCACCGACCAACCCAGGACGGGTCCAAAGAGCCTGCCTCTCTACTGCCCATATTCAGTGGCGGTTGATCGCCAGGATAATATCTACATATCTGACAATGATAATAGTACGGTTCATGAGCGCATTATCAAGCTCTCTGCCACAGGGCAGGCGCTTGGCGAATGGCACCTCTTTCCGCCCAGCCGCATAGGAACATCTCAGGGGCCAGGCAGCATCGCCATTGATGCACAGGGGAATATGTACATCGCAGACCTCGGCCGGTATAAAGTGTTGAAGGTCTCACCAGGCGGTAAAATCCTGACAAGCTGGGGATCATATGGAAGCGGGCAGGGACAGTTTGAGCAGCCTGAAGCAGTGGCAGTTGACTCACATGACAATGTCTATGTTGGCGATAACGAACGTGATAGTGCACGCATTGAGAAATTCAGCGGCACAGGCACATTTCTAGGCATTGTGCTGACACAGGTAAGGCCGCAGCGCCAAATTGGGTTCACTGATTTCAACCCTATCGGCCTGGCAGTCGATAGCAGCGATAATCTGTACGTTGCCAACGATATCTACATCACGAGGATATCTCCAACAGGCCAGGTACTTGGTAAATGGCAAATAACGGATTATACCTCTACGGTTATAAGGATATGGGCCGGGCTCAGCATCAATGCTCGTGGAGACCTCTATGTCACGCATTTGACTATGAGTGGTGACAGTCTTTATCCACGCATTATGAAAATTGATCTAGCCACAGGTAAATCTCTTATGGTCTTGAATGTGTGGAAAGCGGGGATTATCGGCGTTGGAAGCATTGCCCTCGACAGCCAGGGCAACTTGTACGCAACCGAGGATACCAAAACGGGAGCTATGCTGCAAAAGTTCTCCCCCACGGGAGAGAGCCTCGTTACCCGGCAAGGGGCATGTAGCTCATCGTGACTCTGTACAAATAGAACAGGGACTGGTGGACATCGGTATGAGAAAGAACAGCAAGAGATGAGCAAGTTGCAGGTGCTGGGAGTTATGAAAGGGGTCAACCTGTACCTAACGTTACAGCAGTTTAAGGATGACCGGAGTAGAGTGACGACTCCCTACGGATAAATCCGAGGGCTTCTAAGGACTTTCACCAGAGGTAGATTTTTCGAAAAAGTGCTTTCCTTCCAAATGCGTTTCAAGAGAACGTATATTTTCATGTCAATGTGTATCATAGTATAACAAATAATATCATTATATATAGATTAATATACCTAAATATTTATGAAATATGGCTTGACAAATTTATATGCATGAAGTATGCTTGAGTCTAATAGGGGTTGGATGCTGCTTATAAAGCTCCTTAATGTTTAATCTTCGCAAATCTACAGATGTGTTTCTTATTCTATATATACTATCATGTTCGCGAGAAGTATGTAGTAGAGAGAAGCCTTTCTAATCCTCCGGTGAGAATTTGCCAATGTATCCTGCTATCCATTTTTATTGGAATTTCTCCCAGTGCCGGGTGTTTGAGAACGATAATCCAGTAGCGAACACTTCGAAGAGCTAAGGTACTCGGCAAAGGCAGGCGGCGCAGGAGAAGACAAACACTTGGTAGGAGAAGTTTTTTATGAGTCGATTTGTTAATCGCTGGAGCATCCTTTCGGTACTGATTACTCTTACCCTGGTAGTTGCTTTTGCAAGCGGCGTTTTCTTGCGCGGTAGTGTGACACCTGCACATGCCTCGGGAGGAACCAGGTACGGAGCCGGGAACAACAACCCGATCTGCAGCAGGCTTGGCAAGAGCCTCCAGGGATCTTCTGGAATGCAAATGTTTTGTTTCGGATCCCAGTCCAGCGTCGGCGGCCAGCAAGCAGTGTCGAAGAACGCCTCGCTCGGCTCGAATGTCAATGCTGCCAATCCGAGCGAAGATGTCGCGCCGTCCGGTACACGAGCCGATGGGCAATCGGAAACCTCCATTGCGGCCTCGGGGCAATACGTGGTTGAGGCCTGGAACGATTCTACAACGTTCATATCGCCCCTCTGCTCACCCATGAACAAAGACCAGGGGACGGGTTTCGGCTTTTCGAATAACGGTGGCAAATCCTTCACAGACCTGGGGGGCTTGCCCAACAGCAACTGCGCTACATCTCGCACAGAAGGAGACCCGAGCGTCGAGGCCTACCAGGTAGGTGGCAAGACCTACTTCTACATCAGCAGTATCTTCATTCCGTTTAACGTCCCTGAGAATGCCCTCTCTGTGACTGCCTGTGTGGTGAACGGATCAGGCTCGTCGGCCACACTGAGCTGCGGCAATCCCATTGTTGCAGCGATAAGCTCGCAGTGCGGGAGTCCTTTCGGATCCGTGGTCTGCAGCTTCCTCGATAAAGAATTCCTGGCGATTGACCCTGTAAGAGCCAGATTGTACATGTCCTATACAGAGTTCGGCATCAATTTCATCACACCCGACACCTTGACCAATGGACAGATCGAGTTAGCCGTCTGTAATATCAGTAAACCGGCAACTCCGGTTTGCCACAATGGTAGCGATGGAAGCATCACTGGTACAGGCGCCTCTGCTGCTCCATACTTCGTCGTCGCTCCTGGTGATCTAAGTTGTGAGCGAGAAGGGGCCTATCCGGCAGTAGATAGGGCGACAGGCGATGTCTACGTAGCGCATGAGTTCAACTGGGCAACGAACGTTTTCGGAGGCGCTGGAAGCGTAGACTGTCGAGGAGTTCAGGTGAAGAACCAGCTGGATCGCATACGAGCCTCGTGTTTGACGCTGCCTGCTGCATCTTGCACCGCTCCATCCAAGACGACTTCGGTCAACATCAGCTCGATGGCTGCTACATTCATCCCCGGCTATAACCGCTTCCCGATGAACGACTTCCCACGCATCGCTACGAGCAGTAAATTTGGAACAGTGAGCATCGTGTGGAACGATGTAGGTGTACATCCAGCAGGGGATATACTGATGCAGAGCTTCTCGCTCGGTACTCTCAGTAAAGTCCAGAGCACGCCAGTGCGGCTTAATGTTGATACAGGTGGCTGGCACTTCCTACCAGCTCTACGCTACAGCGACTCAGACGGTAACCTGGTCGTCTCGTGGTACCAACGCAACTCAGCAAACACGACGAAGACCAACGTATCTGCTGCGCTAGCTCTCAATCCTACTACGACACACACGCCAGCCACAAATACGTTGGTGACCACAGGGCCATCCGACTGGATTGGCGTCTCGTCACTCATTGTCCCGAACTTTGGTGATTACACAGATAACTACATTATAGCCAATAGCGAAAATGCCTACATAGCGTGGTCCGACGGGCGCCTTGGTGTGCCGCAGCCTTTCAACGCGCACAACCCGGACGTCGACATCTAGGTTGCTAACTATCATGGTCATGCCTATAAGGTAGAAGAGCTAGTTTATCAGAAGGAGGGTTGGAGTAGCGTAAAGCTATTCCAACCCTCTCTTTAATGTGGTGATCTACACGAAAGAAAACCTTCACCAACTCCATAAAGACTCCACAGAGGTATGCAGCATGCAGTAACATAAGTATCAGGTACCACCCCAGGGCATTTCCTACGAAAATGCCCTTGGATGTCAGCTCACTGCCCTTGACAAGACAAAGTTCAGCAGTTATACTCTAAGTAACCTGGAGTGCAAGAACGACACGACGTTCGCAAAGATGCTAAAGCACTCTACTCCATCTTCACCCTAGCAATTACATCATCCCTTGGCGCTACAGAAGAGAAGAAGCATGACCAGCATATTGATGGTTCCCATTCATCTCGATGCCCTACTTCTCGAGCAAGATCAGGCGGTCACCGAGGCGATGGCAGACTTTAGCCGTCTGCCATATTCTGACCGTACCCAGGATGTGAATGTCGATATTGTCAACATTAGCGAAGATATCGTCTCCAAGCCCTTCGAGGATCAAAATCTGTACCTGAAAGCGGGTATTCATTTGCACTGGGCCCTGCCTGATGAGCTGACCAAAGGGAAGCATACGCCAGCAGGAACCGATTTCCCGGCTGTCCCCAACCGCTGGCTGGTCATCCGCAGCAGGAGGGCTGCAGGTGGCCAGGAGAGCATCGAGAAGACGTGGATTGTCGAGAGCGACTATCTCTATCCCGATGGCACCGGCGACCTGGCAGGAAGTATCAGCATCCCCTTTACCCCTGATCCGGCGAAAGGCCACTATCGTCCTTTCCGCTACCAGGGACGCAGCATGCCTTTAGACGCCTGGCTGGCGCAAGATCCACAGGCCGCATATCTGGATAAACTGACGGCTGTGGGTTACGGAGAACCGACTTTTGCGGCTTTTTATCCCAACTGCCGCAGCGTCTTTGGTTTTTATGATGGCGATGTTTCTGGAACCCATGATAGCCTGCAGTACGACGTGATCGGCTGGTATAGCGATGGGAATCAGGATCATCTCGCGGCGTTCATCCGTGATTTCACCGCGGCGCAAGGGAGTGGCGGCCATGCGACGCCATCTCCTGAGGAGTTGAAAGCAGCCGTAGAGCAAACGTTTCAGTGGACGGTGACCCTGTCGCCGGGCCAGGAATTTCCAGAGCAAATGCTGTGCTATGCCCGTTTAGCGTTCAACCTGCCTGGTGGATCGACCGGCAACCCGGCAGAGAGCGATCCCACCATCACTCTTGCGGTTGGGAACGCCGGCACGGAAGCTTTGTCGGCCTATCTGGCCAAAAACATCGACAGCACCCAGAAAGCGGTCATCGAAGATCAGTTGGAAGCGTTGCAACTCGCTTACCGCCTTGAGCACCAGCAATTGGATATCGGCGCTAAGTTCGCCGAAGCGCGCCACGAGAAAGCCTTCTCGGCTGTCCACGGCGGCTTCCTCTGGACTATCAGACCGGAAACGGACCCTACTTTGCCCGCTAACGCGATGGATGCCCAGGCGCAGTCTGAGATAACTTTACCGGATGACATGGCCCAAAAACTGGACACGCTCAACCTCCTGCAGCAGACCTACGACCAGGCCAACCAGGAAATTGCCTCCATGCGCAAGCAACTCTTCGCCGACTGGTATAAATATATGCTCTGCGCCTACCCTCCCGACGATTCCCGCGATGACTACCCAGACATCGATGAAGTGAGATACTACATCGAGGACAAGGACCTCGCTCCCCTACAGAATGCGAACAACGCAACGGGACAGTTGGTACTCCACTATGATGCAACCGGCAAGCTGGCAAACGCCGATACTTCCACCTCACCTTCACTGGCCGCCGACCTGGCGCAGGCTATCAACGCGCTGCTGAGTGCGCTTGCCACCTTCAATAACAGCGATGAGGTAAAGCGCACGAAGATGATCTATACGCTCAAATACCTCGCCAGTCCGCGCTACTACCAGCCCAGGGAGCCGGTTGTGCTCATGGTCGGCGCGGCGGTCAAGCCCAGCGAGCGTCATGGTCGGGATGGATTGCTCGCATGCCAGATTTTGCCCGACGCAACACTTCAAGCTCTGCTTCCTGGCCAGTTTGCGACGATCAGAAGCCGCATTGAGGAAATAGGTCCTGGCGCCTCCGTCGGTTTCAGCACATGGACCCGGCAGCCCTGGAATCCCTTTCTGCTGGAGTGGGAAGTGGAGGTTTCTCCCCTGAGCAACCAGGGCAATCTCCACCCAGAAACTGAGGCATACCAGCCCGATTTCATCAACAGCAACTACACGCTGGCTGAAAATCAGCCGGACCTCTCTCTCTTAGCTGGACAGGGTGCGCTCATCAAAGCAGTTGATGTGTACAGCAGTTCCAGTATCCTGACACCTTATGCCCAAAGCCAGCTTAAGGAGCAACTGGCAGATTATCTGGCAGACCCCCAGACAGATACCACGACGGATGTGTACCGGCATCTGAAGATGGCTGGCACTATGCTTAGCGCTGCCGATTTTTACTCCCTATCCCAGTCGCTGGGCGGCTTTAACGAAGCTTTGCTCATGCACAAGCAAACCCTGCAACTTGACATCGACGATCCGCTGGGTTTCGACGACTATCGGTCATTCACCCAGAGCGTCCGCAACTCCGTGCAGGGGCAAAGCAAGAGTGCTCCCCAACCGCAGTGGGACTTTAACCCTATTCGATCCGGGATCATGAGAATCCTGCGCCTGCGCCTGGTTGATACGTTCGGACAGGTGCGCAACCTGCAGTGGAGCAATGTGATCACCACGGAGCAAATGGTTAGCTCGGAAAGCAGCGACTGGGTGTCGCTACCGCCGCGCATGCCACAGCCAGCTCGCCTCAATCTCCGCTGGCTGGCCGCCAATACCGACGAGCAGGAGATGAACGATCATCCTGCTACCACGCCCATCTGCGGCTGGGTGCTCCCCAATAACCTGGACAACAGCCTGCTGATCTACGACAACCAGGGGAAAATTCTGGGCATCATCAACGAGCGAGCGCAATGGGATAGCCAGACACCGGGCTGTCCCAATATAGCGGCGGAGGCCATACCCAACCCGCATCTGCGGAAGATGGTCCGCTACCTCGTGAACCAGGGTGAGTCCTTCCTGGCGAACTTCATTTCCTGCGTGGATACCGCCCTGGCGAACATCGATCCCGAAAACTTTGCCCAGCATCAAGATCTTGCCCTTTTGATAGGTCGCCCCCTCGCTCTGGTGCGTGCTTCACTCGACCTGGAGTTACAGGGGCTGCCCGCTATCCACCAGGGCTGGAACAATTTCCGCCAGGACCTCAGGAGGAACACGCGGGACAGCAATGCTCTTACCTCCGTCGAGTTTCCTATCCGTCTTGGCGAGTACCAGCAATTGAACGATGGAGTGGTGGGCTATTGGAAAGAGCAGGGCGACGGGTACGAAGGCGACCTCTTTTATGCTCCGCAAAGCGACCCCATCTCAGATGCGCACATACAAACGCACGCCGCTGACCCGGCACCGCTGCGGCAGACGCTGGAGGCCCCGCCCTTGCTTTTAAGTATACTCGTTGATCCGCGTGGCACGGTCCATGCCACTTCCGGCGTCTTGCCAACCAAGGAAATCAATATTCCACCTGACCAGTACACATCGGCCCTGCAGGCTATCGAGGTCCTGTTCCTCTCCACGCCCATCATCACCGACGTGGGGAAGATCAATCTCCCGCTGCCCGTGGAAGCGGGATACCAGTGGTCATGGGCAGCAGATGGAACAGCTGCGATCGGGAAGGCCAGCCCGCAAGCAACCTTTTCGGCATCGCAGGAGATCCGCGTAGGCTGGCTCAAGTTGAGCGAGGTTCCGGCAACTCCGCCTACTACGCCATAACCATCGTCATCTTGCTATTTTGATAGGGGTACATATGACAACGATCCAACTGAGCTTAACACTCGAAGAGACCAACACCGTGCTGGAAGCCCTGGGTCAGATGCCTTATGCCCGCGTCTACCTGCTGATCGCCAAGATCCAGCAGCAGGCTAGCGCGCATTTGTACGAAGATCAGCGCCCGGCACTCGAAAAAAGCAGCCAAAACGAGAAGCAGTCCGAGAGCACAGGAGGGCTACGATGATCACGTTTACCACTACCCAGATGCTTCACCTGCGGCTCGACGATATTGAGAATGGCAAGGTTGTGGACTCATCTGGCAAGGGCAACAATGGCGAGGTACAGGGTACACCTCAGATTCTTCCTGATGATACTCTGGGCAGTTGCCTGAGTCTGGACGGGAGCACGGAGTATATCGATGTACCTCCTGCCAGCATTCCAGGCGGCAATGAAATTACCGTTAGTTTCTGGGTATATGGTGGGGATGCGCTGCCCAAGAACTGCGCCATCATCGAGGCAACGGACGCCAAGGGTATGACTACGCTCAGTATACGAGTACCCTGGGGCGATAGCGTGGTGTACTTTAGTTGTGGCAATGATGGCAGCAATGTCGATAGCATCGCACAGGCTGCTCAGTCGGCGGATTTCAAAGGAACATGGACGTACTGGGCCTTTACCAAGAACGCAGCAACCGGCGCTATGAATATCTACCGCAATGGCACCCCCTGGCTGAGTGGCATGGGTAAAACCAGGCCGCTCCCCACCACTGCCGTTGTCAAAGTCGGGGCGACCGCCGACGGGAACAATCGCTATCAGGGCAAAATTGCCCATGTCCGCGTCTACAATCAGGCACTGGCCGTGGCAGATATCACACGCGACATGGAAGCAGATCAAACGGCCCTGTCATCGTTCCGCAAGAGCTATCCGATCGATTTCCGTCTCTACAACGACGATGAACAGGAGGTGCTCGACATTACCGACGATCCGGCGGGACAAAATCTCCATTTGGAAGTCAGCAACGCTTCGAGACAGGTCATCAATCTCATCGCGCCGAGCAACCCTACCGCCGGTGCCAACAATTATCATTTTGCCCTGCGCTTCCGACCGGACACCTTATCTGTCACGTTCCAGACATACGCTTCCTATACCGCCTTCGCATTGCAAGCAGTCCAGCAGCCGAGTAGCCAGGCAGCCGCGCAGCCGCTTAGTTTATCTCAGGCATTCCAGCTATTCGCCGCATCCGCTCCTCCAACTGCCCGACCACCAGCGGTATCCAGTGCCCTACAAGCATTCGCCGTAGATACCGCATCTGCGCCTCAGACTGGTCAGCCCCCTGCCGCGCCATCCAGTGCCCTTCAGGCATTCGCTGTAGATACCGCAGCGGCACTGCAAGGCTCCTTGCAGCAGCAGGGCTGGAACATCGGCTACCAGGAGGAACCCGCTGGCGCGGTGGTCGTGTATTTCCTGAGTACCCAGGCCCGGTCGCTCGCCCCAGGCGCAAAAGTAAGCGTCACACTGCCGCACGTCAGCGCCGGCGGTGCCGGTGGCGCACGCGGCACCAGGGTCGAGCTACAGTATCAGCAAATGACTTTCGGCAGCGACATGACCCCCCTCAGCGGTCGCCGGCAGATCTATCTCAGCATCGTCAATCAGCGCGGCCAGAAGCGCATTCCTCTTCACGCGAGCTTTGTCGGCTTCAATACCATCCTGAACGACGGCCTGGCGAAAAACAGCCTGGACCTGCGCATCACCAATACCTTGAGGGACGGCACCATCGCCCTGAACCCGGCAGGAAGCAGCGCTCCCTCAAAGTTTATCCTCTCCTTCGATGTTCAGGCTGATAATGAGACCGGAACCAGGAATTGGGCACTAGGAAAGGTCAGCCAGGTCCACGCTATTGTGGTTAGTGTCACGAATATCGCGAATGTCACGGATGCCGGCAATTGGATCCTGATCTCGCCGTCAGGCGAGGAGCAATCGCCCGAGTGGATCCTGACGCCACAACCATCCAAAACCGCGCTGGCGGCGGATGAGGAGATTCAACTGAGTTTGACCAATATCATCTCCTCACTCCCACCCGGCCAGACCAACCTCTACATTGACTACGAGAACATCCCAGGCTACTGGGATGGACAATTGGTTGCCATCATAGAGAAGACACCGCTCCTGTACCGTGGCAGCAACGTTGGCATCGGCACAAATACGCCAGACAGGCCTTTAGCGATTCGTGCATCAGGCCCGGCGCTAGAACTGATCAGCTTTGAGGATATTTCGGGAAAAACAAAGTGGCACATCAATCAATATCCTAACGGCACGGGCTTAAACTTTGTTGAGACCGATGTCGCCGATGGCCGGCTGTTTATCCAGGCAGGCGGCAACATTGGCGTGGGTACGACAACTCCAGGGACGAAGCTCACAGTCAGTGCGCCGGCACAGCAGCAGCACCTGCAATTGCGCCGCGAAGCTACCGAACAAACCGGCGATAAACTTCTCTTTTTAGAACTCTATCAGGATGAGAATAACCCGCCTACCGTCCCAGAAGTGCATCCCAGCATCCGCTTCCATCACCACAACCGCTTCTGGCAGCGCATCGAGGGCCGTGCCGATGGCATCCACTTCAAAACCGGCGATCTTTCCTCTGATAGCTACATCGACACATTTGCGGGCAGCGGGCACTTTAGCGGGAACATCGGTATCGGCGCCGGCAACGCTATCCAGCAAGGCATAAACTTTACAGCCAGCTCAACCTATAGATTAAATGACCTCGGCAGCTTTAACCTTCCCCTGAATACACCAAATGCGATCAGAATTGTTGGCAGCGGAGGGGGAGTGCTGGCTGTCAACGCCGGCGATGTGCTGTGTTGGGCAGCGTATGGCGTCGTCATTAAGGGCGGCCTGTGGGCCGAAAACAAGTATTTTCTTATCGATCACCCCACCAGGCCCGATCATAACCTGGTCCATGCCAGCCTCGAAGGCCCCGAATCAAGCGTGTACTATCGCGGCCAGGCGCAACTCGAAGATGGTCAGGCGACGATACGCTTACCTGACTACTTTGAGGCACTCGCGCGCCAGGAGGGCAGAACTGTCCTGCTCACGCCCAAAGGCCGGGAGCCGTTCCTGCTGAGCCACGAAGATATTGTCAATGGGACCTTCAAGGTCTACGGCACTAGAGCGGACGGCGCATTCTCGTGGGAGGTCAAAGCTGTGAGGGCGGATGTGGGGAGGTTGGAGGTAGAGATCAGGAAGAACAGGGCCGAAGAGCGTTAAGGAGGAAATATGGTCTGGAGCCTGGAAATTCACCATCTCGATATTAAGAGCGCTGGTGACGCAACCATCATCATAGCGAGTGACCTGGCAGTTTTCCCAGTAACCAGAAGAGCTGTTTTAATTGACGGAGGTAAAACGAGCGCAGGCGTCATTCTTCACAACTATATTGCTAATATCCTCAACCTGGCACAGATTGACGTAATAGCAGTCACACACTATGACAAGGATCACGTTCAGGGGATTACCGCGCTTCTCGGGCAGGGAGGAACAACGATCTATGACAATGCCATCATCTATGATCTTGGTAGTCCTCCGAGCGCAACGAGGAAGGGAGCGAATTATAGAAAATACATCGGGGCTATTGGCAACAAACCTGGAGTACGCCGTGCTACCGTGCATGTCAACAGTTTCAATATAGTGCAGTTTGATAGGAATACCAATGAGGCAACTATTCCACGCGGACAGGTAAATGGGTCCCTAGAGCCACACTGGCTGGTTGGCAAAGAAATTATGTGGGGAAATGGCGGTGACGGCGTGGGCATGAACCCGCCGTTCGCGTCAAACCCGCCGCCGAGCCTCCCCTACCCTCAGTTCGCGTCGCTAAATCCACCAACGATTACGTGTATCGCAGCGAACAAGTATGTGTTGCAAACCGGTGGTGTAAATGTACGCTTCGTTTCTAACGTAGACATCTACAACGGGCCGAAGCGCATGAAAGACTCTAAGATCGCAGATTACGAGAATAAATGCATCAATTGTAAGAGTCTGGCCTTTCTCGTTCAATTCAACAATTTCAAATATTACGTAGGCGGAGATATAGAGTCGATACAGGAAGATGGCTGTTATAATCCACGCAGTATAGCTGTATCCTTCCAACCAGGCATACGAGCGTATCTCAACCAGGGCAACACTATGGCCGGACGAGTGTTGGCGATGAAAGCGAGTCATCATGGCTCGGATGCGTCCACATCACGTGATTTCGTCGACCAGGTGCGGCCTGCGGCAGCATTTATCTCCACTGGTGTGGGGAACCAGTACAAACATCCCGGCCAGGCATGTGTCAATGTGCTGGACGGCTACGAGAGCATCCCTATCAATGCTATCGTGAACAGCAAGAATCGTCATCCCGTACCTCCTCCACCCGCGCCGTATTCCCCCGTGAGCCATTATCTGACCGGGTATCAAACCCAGGACCAGAATACTGGTCAATGGTTGAGTTACGGAGGCGATGCCTCTGAAACGGCTGGTGATCCTACCAACAATGTGCCTGGACATATTCGTTTGGAAGTGAGCGACGCTCAATCTCAGTTTCTGGTAGTTGGTCAGACATATCGAGGCATAAATGCCGCCGTCACGAGTATAAACACCGCAACCGGAGGTGCTGCCGTCGCAGCTGACATTGCCAATGCAGGGGCAACATATGGTACAGCAGTAGAGGTTGCACTTGTCGTTGGCGCGCCAAACACCGCCGCTCCACTGGCCTTAAGAGC
>JACZCU010096473.1_pt1 | contig 20596 bp, 12 predicted proteins | sample 8641851 | NCBI WGS metagenome assembly JACZCU01 (sample SAMN15324605, study PRJNA640507) | soil metagenome | isolation source: monocropping sugarcane control | place: China: Luxin town, Laibin City, Guangxi Province | collected 2019-07-25 | depth 10cm m | reverse complement strand
GCCGTGCCTTCTTCAGTCGGCGGGCTGAGAGCCCGCCGCTCCACCTTCACTTCACCAGAATCCGCACACTGTCTCTTTTTCCCGAAGCATCCACCGCCGTGATCGTGTGCTGTCCGGGCGAAAGCGGCCATTCATTTCCGTCGATCTTTTGCGCGTTCACCTGCCACTGCACGTTGTTCGACGGCGAGGCCTTCAGCTTCAGCGCCTGAAACTCGCGGCGCAGCGTCGGGTCGATGAGGTACGTCGCGCCATCCGGAGGGCTGGCGATGTGGAACTCCTCCTTGCGTGCCATCTGCACGGACGGAGCGACGTCCGGTTGATGCCGCAGATCACAGAAACGCGCGGGCTGTTCGGTTGGCAACCACTCCTGCTGAATCGCGGGACAGTACGTCGACGGACGCAATCCCGAAAGCGTACAGATCTCGACGCGTTGCACGTTTGCAGGCGGCGCGACGACCGGCGTCATATCGCCAATCGGTAATGCACCGCGCGCGTGCTTCACCGCCGCAAGCATCACCGCGTTGAAGATCGGCGCCGCGCCGGTGACGCCGCTCGAGCCTCGCAGCGGCGTGCGATCGAAGTTGCCGACCCACACACCCACGGTCACGTCTTTCGTATAACCGATCGTCCAGTTGTCGCGATACGCCTGCGACGTGCCGGTCTTCACCGCGACGGGAAACGGGAAATCGAGATTGCCGCCGCTGCCGAACGCGTACTCACGCGCATCGGCGTCGGAGAGGATGTCGGTGATCCAGAACGCGGTGCGTTGCGAGAAAAGCCGGCGATTCGCGGTGGGCGCCTGTCGATGAAGCAGCGACGTCGGAATTACGCGGCCTTCGCGTGCGAACGCGGAGTAGGCGGTGATGAGTTGTTCGAGCGTGACTTCGGCGTCGCCTAACGTGAGCCCGAGGCCGTAGTAGTCGGCGGTCTTGTCGAGAGTTTTGAAGCCCGCATTGCGAAGAAAACGCAGCAGCGATTCGGGACCGAGTTGATCGAGCATCGCCACCGCCGGAACGTTTTGCGATCCCGCGAGCGCGCTGCGCACGCGAATCGGTCCGCGATAACGGCCGTCGTAATTGCGCGGCGTGTACACCACGCCTTCCTGCGACGTCGGAAAACTCGACGGCTCATCCATCAACACCGTCGCGGGCGAGCGACCGCTTTCGAATGCGAGCGCGTACGTGAACGGCTTGAGCGTCGACCCCGGTTGCCGCGCTGCAATCACGCCGTCGATCGCGCCGCCGAAGTCACCGCCGAAGTAATTGCCGCTGCCTTCCCACGCGAGCCACTCGCCGCTCGCGTTGTCGAGCACCGCGACCGCAACGCTGTGCGCACCGTGTCGCAGCAGATCGTTTTTCTGCGCGGAGATGATGCCCGCGACCTGCCGCTGCAACTTCGCATCGAGCGACGTGCGCACGATCTGCTCTTTCGGTTGCAGCGCGAGCACGCGCTCGACGAAGTGCATCGCCACGACGGGCTGCGCGTCGTCGGAAAATCGCAGCTCTTCTTTTTCCGCGCGCTCATACACGTCCTTCGGCAAATCCATCGCACGCAGCACGTAGCGTTGTCGCGCACGCGCACGCTCGGAATCTTTCAGCGGATTGAATGCGCTCGGGCGCTGCGGCAGCGAGGCGAGAAACGCCGCCTGCGCGGGCGTGAGACTCTCGGGAACAACGCCGAAGTAGGTGTGACTCGCGCGCGCCACGCCGTTGATGCGATTGCCGTACGGCGCGAGGTTCAGATAGAGCGCGAGGATCTCGCGTTTGCTGTAGTGCGACTCGAGACGAAGCGCGAGTTTTGCTTCGCGCAGTTTCGTCCAGAGCGTTCGCTTGTCGGATTTCAGCAACAGCTTCGCGACCTGCTGCGTGATCGTGGAGCCGCCTTCGACGACGCGCATCGCTCGCACGTTGCGAACGATCGCGCGTGCGATCGCGCGTCCGCTGATGCCGCGATGTTTGTAGAAGTCGTGATCTTCGGCGGCGATCGTGGCGCGCGCGATCATTTCGGGAAGATGTTTCGCTTCGATCCACTGCGAGCGATTGCCGGATTGCGCGAGCGGTTCGTAAAGGATCTCGCCGTTGCGATCGATGATAGTTTGGGAATGGTGCTGGTTCGGATCGAGGAGAGATTCGTCGATGGGACCGTAAACGATCCACAATCCGAACAGCCCGACGGCGGCGAGGGCGCCGCCGAGCCAGCCGGCGAGGCGCCGGCGCTCCGAAAGACGCCGGCGCTCTACCTTCACTTCCCAACCTCCACCACCGTCGTCGCGGTGCGGCCGAAGACTTCGGGCTCGTACATTTCTTCGGCATGCGTCGGCGCGGTGATGAACGTGCCGCTCGTCGTCGCACGCACGAGGTATTTGAACTCGTGATCGCCCTCGGACAAACGCGTCGCAAACAGATCGACGCGATCGTCATGACGCTCGACGTGATCGAAGCCGCCGCGCTCCCACCACGCCCACGAGCCGCCGTAGGTCATCTGTTGCTCGACGAGCGCGCTCGCAGTCGTTGCGAACCATGATTCCACCGGCTCGGTGCCGGCAGGAATCGGATCCGTCACCGCTACGTAGCGACGCTCCTTCGTGTTGCGGATGCGCAGCGTGACTTCGATGAGATCACCGGCTTTGAATGACGTCGACGGCGTGCTGCCGTTCTGCACCGTGTACGTGCGTTCGATGCGGAAACCTTGATCGAGCGCATCGTGGTACATCACGTTCGCGGCGTAGCGCAGACGCAGCATGTAGTAGAGCGTGCCAGCGCCATCGCGCGTGAAGACGAGCGGAATCTGTTGTCCCGCGGGCGCTTTCGCGAGCACCTGCGCCATCGAGATGTTCTGCGTCTTCGCCGTGGTGCTGCGACCTTTGAACGTTTCGGTCGCAAGCGTTTCGTTGCCTGCTTTCAACGTCGCGACAAAGTCCGGCGTCTCCGCTTCGTACTTGCGATAGAAGTCGACGAGCGCCATCAACGCCCACGCGTTTTCCTGCGTGTCGTTCCAACGCGAGTTCTTGCGCGCGTTCATCAGCCAGCGAACCATGCGCTTGACGATCTCTTCGTCCTGACCGCCGCGCACGAGCGAGTCCATCACGATCGCGGTGGAGCGCACGTTCGAGTTCCAGAACCACAGGAGATACGGATCGCGCAGTTCATTGACGAACGCGGTGCCGCCTTCAGGCGAAATCGAATTGAGCATGCGGCGATGCAGTTCGGTGTAGCGCGCGCCGCTCGTTTCTTTCTTCGCGATTAAAGCGTCGTGCAAATACGCGAGCGCGAACACGGGCATGCGATCGCGATAGCCATACACGCGTTCGAGATGCGAATCGGCATTACGTCCGCCTTCGGCGAGCACTTTGATCGAGAACGCCTGCCACGCGTTGTACGCCGGACGCCAGCCTTCGTTCGGCGGCGGCGGCTCGTTGAGTTTTCCTTCGAGGTACTGATAGCCGCGATCGAGCATGCCCGGCTCCACCGCATATCCCTCGGCTTTCGCACGTTGCAGCACGTGCAACACGTAGCTCGACAGATACGGCGACGTCGAGTTGCAGTCGCCCGGCCAGAACGAGAAGCCGCCGTCGTAGCACTGGAACTTCGCGAGCTCGCCGACGTTCGATTGCACGATCGATTTGTTCTTGCCCGCGTCGACGCCCGGCAGGTTGTACGTCGAGCCGAGGTCCGTGCCGAGCATGAGACCTAACGTGCGCGATGAACGCTGTTCCGCGCAGCCGTACGGATACTCGACCAGATAGCGCACACCTTCGGCGAGTCCGACCATCGCGGTCGAAGCCATCTCGATGTGCATGCCGCCGAAGCTCGGCACGACTTCCTTCGGGATCTCGAGCGTTTCAGTTGCAGTCGGTTTCGCTTCGCCGTACGCCGCAACGGTTTCGGGCGAGAGCATCACGCGCACCGGGATCACGTCTTCGAAGCCGTCGTTCTCGCGGCCCATCGTGACGCGCATGCGCACGCGCGCCTCGCCGATCGTGTGCGCGAGTGCATCGAAACGCACTTCCATCGGCGCGTTCGCATTGATCTGCACCGTTTGCGATGTGCTCGTGAAACTGAGGACGTTGGGATCGAGCGACTCGATCGTCACCGTCGCTTTGCCGCTCGTCTTCGATGTGTTGTGGACGACGCCGCCGAAGAACGCCTTGTCGCCGACCGCGAGGAATCGCGGCCACGCGGGCGTGAGCATCAGCGGCTTGTTGATGCGAATCTCGGAATCATCGAAGCCGAAACGCGACTGCTTGTCGCCCGCAACGGCCATGATGCGATACGTCGTCAGCGACTCCGGCAGCGTGATCTCTTTCGTCGCGTGGCCTTTCGCGTCGGTGACGAGTGAGCCGACCCAGAACGCGAGCACGCGGAAATCCTTGCGCAGCGTTCCCGGTCCTGCATCGCGACCACCGCCGCCACCTTCGTCCGCACCTTTCGGCGTCATCACGCGACGCGAGACGATGCGCTGGCGCGAGTCTTCGTTGAGTACCTGCAGCGCCTTCTCGAGATAGATGGAATCCAATACATCGGGGGTGGTGTAGCCGGTGAGCGAGAGCACGCCGTAATCGACGGCCCACAACGTGACTTCGGATTGCGACGGCTTGCCGCTCGCGTCTTTCACGTCGACGTCGATCTTCGCTTTCGTCGCCGGACGGAACTCGTCGCGATTCGCTTTCACATCGACCTTGAGCCGTTTCGATGCGTCTTCGACTTTCAGCTCGATGTAGCCGAGGCGGAAGGCGGGCTTGCCGGGGTCACTGCCGTCCTTGCCCGGATCCTGCTGCGTGCGTCCTTTCACGAGCAGTACCGACACGAACACGTTCGGAATGTCTTTCTCGCTGATCGGAACCGTGATCGTCTGCTGCGTCGACGTGAGCTCGAACGGCTTCCACGTGCGCACGCCTTCGCGCTCCGTTGTGAGCAGCGCCGTCGCTTTCTCCCACGGCGACTTGATCATGATGCGCGCGGTCTCGCCGGGCTTGTAGCTCTTCTTCTCCGGCACGAGATCGATGCGATTGTGATCGTAGCGTTCCCATGCGGTGTAGCCGTCGCCGACCGCGTAGAACCATGTGCGCGTCTTCGTCGTGCGGCCCTGTCCGTCATCGGCGGTGGCGATGAGCATGTACTCGCCGCCTTCGGCGAGCGGCAGTTTCAGCGGCACCGGCTCGGTCTTCGTGGTGATCGTCCACTCGCCCGCCGCGACTTCCTTGCGCTCGCTTTGCCATTCGTAGAAACCGTCGCCTTCGGCCTGACGCGCGCTCACCCACTGCAGTCGCTTCAATTCGACTTTGACGTTCACGCCCGCGACCGCGAGTCCATCGAGACCGGCCGCGATGATCGATGTGTCGACGCCCGTTGCCGTGTCCGCAAAATACGGCGGACGCTTCACGCCGATGTACCAGGGCGCGGCTTCGACACGCAGCGATGCACGACCCGCAAGCTGCTGCCGCGTGACGTCGGTGACGACGCCTTCGAGCTCGTACTCGTACGGCGCGCCCGCGGCTTTGTCGGTATCGAGCTTGAGCGCGAGCACGCCTTTGTCATCGAGCGCGGCTTCTTTCTGCTCGACGATCTGCGCAACGGGCCAGTCTTCGTTTTCCCAGTCGCGACCGAGGAAGACGTAGTCGGCTTCCCACTTCTCCGCGATCTTCCGCGGCACGTCGGTGAGCTCGGTTTTCTTGTACGTGTATGTCGCGGTGCGACCCGACATCGCGCCGCCGAACAGATAGCGTCCGTTAATGCGGCCGTCGAGCTTCGCGCCGGCAATTGCGCTCTGTGAGGTGAGCGTCGTATCGACGCGGAACTCGGGACGGCGATACGCGGCTACGAGGAAGTTGTGCGTGATCGCGCCGCGCTGCTTCTCCGTCGATGCGGTCGCGTCGTAGAAGCCGAGCGCGCCGTCACTCGGAACTTTGAACGTCCACTCCGCGCTGCTCCACGCATTCGCCTCGACGGTGCGATTGTCGATCTCGACGCCGTGACTGTCGCGGATGATCACGTTGAACTTCGTGCCCGCGGGCACGAGCTGCATGCCGTTCGGTGTGTCCGCGCGTGCGATGAGTTTGAAGTGCACTTCTTCGCCGAGCTTGTACACGCCGCGATCCGCGAAGATCGTGCCGCGCAGTTGCGGCTCCGCTTCGCTGAGATCGAAGCGCAAATCGAACTCCCACGGCGAGAGTCCTTCGTTCCAGTCGCTGGCGACGTACGCGACGTCGCCATCTTTCTCCGCGACGACGATGAAGTGCAGCTCGCTCATCGCGGACCACGAGTCTTCGTACTGGCTGGTGTTGTTCGGATCGCGGCGATAGTCGGTGTTCTGCGCGACAACGATGCCGTTCGCATCGGTCGTTCCGCTCCACACGACTTTGTTGTCTTTCGTGCGAATCGAAACGCTCGCGCCGGCAACCGGCTTCGCGGTGTCGAGTCGCGTGACGAGGATGACGGTGTTCTGCGGGCTGTCCTTGACGCTGATGCCGAGGTTCGTCGTCTGAACGACCGTCGAGACGACATCGCTGCTGTACGCCTTCGACTTCGCCATCGTGTCGCCGGGTTGAATCGACGCCCATGCGATGCCAAGGTTGTCGTCGCCGATGGCGGGCTTCAGATCGAGACCGATCGCCGCGATCTTGTCGCGCGCCGTTTTCAATGTGCGCGTCGACGGCTTCACATCCGGCGTTGCGTTGCTCGAATCACGCAGACGCTGCAACGTCGGCATCAGCTGTTCGATCGATACCGGGGCAAGCCACTGCTGGACGGATTTGAAGTTGCGCGCGTGGAACGGCAGCACCGGACCGCCGCTCGTTTCCCACACGCCTTGTCCCGCGCCGAAGCTCACGAATGCACTGCGATGCCAGTTCTCAAAGGATGCCGCCCACGCGTAGCCGAGTTGCTGACCGTCGGCGGAAACGAGCGTCGGCTCGACGCGCACCGCGTAGTTGTGTCCCGGCTGCAACGTGAATCCGAGCTCGTCGAGTGAGTAGTTCCAGCTCGGATAGTCGTAGCTCGGTTTGATTGCTTTCGGTTTGACCGGCGTCTGTTTCGCGGGATCGGTGATGTCGAAGACCTTCGTCGCCTTGACCATCTCTTCGAAACGCACGCCGCTGTTCGTGCGGAAGTTGATCGCGTTCCGCATCTCCGGATCGCACTCGGCATAGCACTCCATGTACGTCACGAAGAACGTCGGCTCGAGCTGCAACTCCGTGGTCTGCGCGGTGCTGCGCACGTTTTTCGGCGAGGCCGCGATTTTGTCGTCGATGTTGACGGCGAGCCACGTGTCCGGCGGGATGCCGGGTTTCGTTTCGAGCACGACGAGGTCTTTGCCCGCCGGCCATCGCTCCTTGTTCCATTCCGTCGCGACGAACGCGAGGACTTTCGCGTCGTTCGCGGATGCGGCTTCGCGCGCTTTCGCGACTTTCGCGGTGTACGCCTGCATCTCCGCCGCGGTGACGCGATCCGCACCGCTCTCCGGGAAGTCGGCGATCTCGATGTCGTGCGCACGCGTGCGAATGCCGATGTGCGGAACGATCGTCGCGGCATCGACGGGCTGGTTGAATCGCAGCGCAATCACGACCGCGCCGTTCGCCTTGCGATAGAAGTCGCTGTTGACGAGGCGAATGGTCGGCGTGACGAAGGACCAGGTGTATGCCTGATCGAGCGTGTTGCCGCTCACCGCTTTCGCGCTCTTGTCGATCGCGACTTTGTATTCGGTCGCGAACGGCAGTTGCTTCTCGGGCGTGAAGATCAACGTGGTCGTGCCGGACCAGCGGAACGTGCCTTTGATCGCGGGCTCGATCTTGAAATACGGCACGACGACCGGCTGCGGGATTTTCCCGAGGACCACCATCGGCTCGGAAAACACCGCGCGGATCTCATTCGCTTCGGCGAGACTCGCGATCTCGCCGACCGGTCCGGCGTTCACGACGCGAAGCGTTGCCGCCGCTTGTGCAGACACGGCGAACACGGCGAGCACGATGAGTGCGAGCGCAACTGCGATTCTTTTCATTGCAGTTGCAGAGTCTAAGGCTCGGTTCGTCAAATGCAGTGACGTGGATCGCGCTTTCTCGCGTTCGCTTTATGGCGGGATTGTGGAAGCGGCGAGCTCGTCGCCCGCCGCTTCGCACCTGGTTAGAACGTCATTCGATACGAGAGCGTGAAATCGCGTCCGGCGAGCGGCACCGCGTCTTTCAGCGGATTGAGATGGTTGTACGCGAGCTCGTCGGTGAGGTTGTTGCCGCGCAGCAGCACGTCGTGCACGGTATCGGCGACGAAGAAGCGATAGCCCACGGCCGCGTTGAACATCGTGTATCCCGGCGTCGTGGTCTCGAAATCGGCGACGCGATTCTGCGCATTCGCATGACGCAGTTCCGCGAACGCATGCAGCGACTGTCCCTGATACCGAATGCCAGCGCCGTAGCGGAACGGCGGAATGAACGGCAGCGGACCACCGCCGTCCGCGAGCGTCGCGCGAACGTAATCCGCAGTGAGCTCGAGCGCGATGTGATTCGGATCGGCGTGCAGCAGCGTGATGTCGGCATGTCCTTCCGCGCCGCGGAACGTCGCATCGCGCTGCGCGAACTCGAACACGCGCAAGTCGTCTTCGACATCGCCGGTCGGGTTCTCGTAGATGTACCCATCGAAGCGTTGCGTGAAGAGACTGACCTCGCCGGTCACGATGCCGGTGCGTTTGCGAAACGAGAGGTCGATGCCGTTGCCGCGTTCTTCGCGCAGATCGGGATTGCCGATCTGAAACTGAAACGTCGCCTCATGCGGTCCATCGAAGTACAGCTCTTCCGCGACCGGCAGACGCGCGGAATGCGAGAGCGACAACGCCGCGGTCCAATGCTCGTTCGGAACAAACACGATTCCGCCGGAGCCTGAGAGTCCGCTGAACGAACGATCGCGCAGTTCATCCGAAGTGACGTCGACCTTCTGCTGTTCGTAGCGTCCGCCGAACTGAACACGCCACACGCCGCGTCCCGCTTCTTCGAACGCGAAGATGGCGTGATTCGTCGTCTCGGTTGGCGGCAGTAGCGATTCCTCGCCTTCGACGCGGAAATCGCGATTCGAATACTGCACGCCGACTGCGCCGTGAAACGGACCGAGATCGCGATGTGAGGCTTCGATGCGTCCTTCGCTGAACCGATTGAGGAACTCGGTCTCGGGTTCGTCGTTGACGATCTCGAAGTGACGATAGTTCGTACGGCCGGCGCGGAATCGCACGCGAGAGAACGGTCCACGCTCCGGCGTCAGCTCGCCTTTCAAATCCCAACGCCGCTGGCGCAGATCAATGCGCACGATGTCGTCGGGCTCGACGCCCGGACCCGCTTCGGAGATTCCGTAGTTCGTATCGAGGCCGCCGTACGAGAGGCCGAAGTAACCGTGACTGCCGATGAACGATCCGCCGAGGGACGCGCTGGTCGTGTCGATGTCGCTGTTGAACAACGTCCCGATCGGCGTGTCGTAGTCATCGGTCGTGCGCTTGTTGATGTTGCCCTGCCACGCGAACGCACCGTTGCCGCCGGTCAGTGCGAGATGACCGTTTCGTTCATTCGCATTCGACGTGCCGCGCAAATCGATCACGCCGGAAAGCGCGGTACCGGGCGACGACATCGGCACGCGGTCGTCGATGACGTTGACGACACCGCCGACGGCGTTGCTGCCGTAGAGCAACGTCGATGGACCACGCACGATCTCGATGCTCTCGGCGTTGACGGGATCGATGCTGACGTTGTGATCCTGGCTGACGTTCGACGCGTCGCCGACGCCGACGCCGTCTTCGAGCACGCGAATGCGATCGCCGCCGAAGCCGCGAATGACGGGACGGCTCGCACCGGGCACGAATCCGGTCGACGAAACTCCGGGATGTTGCGCGAGCGTTTCGCCGAGCGTTGGTTGCTGGCGGGATTGCAGTTCATCGCCGCTCACACTCTCGACGCTTTGCGCGAGCTCCGATGCGGCGCGCGGATCGCCGGTCGCGCTGACGACGATCTCTTCGCGATGAATCGCGACGTCGAGCTCGACGTCGATCGTCGTCTCGCCGCTGACCATGATCTCCGTGGTCGCGCTGCCGAAGCGCGCGTGGTTCGCCTGCAGCAGATGACGGCCCGCGGGAACGTTGCTGAATGAATAGTGGCCTTGTGCGTCAGTCGTCGTGCTGCGACGAAGATCGACGAGTTGCACGTCGGTGGACGCCGCTGGTTGTTTCGTGTTGGTGGTGACTGTGCCGCGAATGCTGCCGCCCGTCTGCGCGAGCGTGATCGTGGCGAGAAATGCAAAGACGAGCGCGATGGACACGCGTAGTGCTCGCATGGGTTTCCTCCTGTTCGCGTGTCATTCCGTGCTCACGCACGGCATGACACTTCGCGTTGTGAACTGCGGGTGTGGAATCGCTACGCGGCAGGAGGTCCGCGGAGAGGCGTGAAATCGCGATGCTGTGCGAGTGGAAGGGCGACGACAATCGGTACGCGCTCGGCGCGCAGCGATGCGGTGAAGCCGATGACCGCGGTGCGGAACGTGCCCGCGGAGTGATCGCGCACGCACGCAACGCAGGGATGCGAATGCACGGTGCGTGCGGCGTCGAAGTGTTGCGGCGCCGTCGGTGCGCAATGCGCGACGGACTCGATCGCATCGCCGAACACACGCTCGACCAGCCCTTCGTGCTGGTGAGGCGCGATGGCGGTGATGCTCAGAACGAGCACGAGCGCGAGATGCGCGAAACGCCGGATTCGAGACACTGCGCGCGCAGGCTAAGCGCGATCGAGCGCGATGGTCAATGCACCGCGCGCGTTGTTCACGAAAGATTCGCGTCCGCGAGAAACAGTGAATTCAAATCGCGCTCGGCTTGCCGAACAAATACCCCTGCACTTCCTCGCATTTTTGTTCGCGCAGGAACTCGACCTGCCCTTCCGTCTCGACGCCTTCCGCCGTGACGGCGAGATCGAGGCCGTGTGCCATGGCCACGATGGCTGAGACGATGGAGCGGTCGCTCGCACTGTCTTCGATCTCGGCGACGAACTCGCGATCGATCTTCACGCGATCGATCGGAAATCGGCGGAGGTAATTGAGTGACGAGTGACCCGTGCCGAAATCATCGAGCGCGATGTGCACGCCGAGATCGCGTAAGGCACTGAGGGTTTTCATCGAGCGATCGGTATCCAGCATTGCCGTCGACTCGGTAATCTCCAGTTCCAGCGAATCCGGCGACAACCCGCTGTCATTCAGTGCACGCGATACGACCGCGCGTAAATCCGATTGTTGAAATTGCCGCGGCGATAAATTCACCGCCACGCGCATGGACTCATTGCCATTCGACTGCCATGCCTTCGCGCGACGACATGCCTCACGCAAAACCCACTCGCCGATCGGCACGATCATGCGCGTCTCTTCCGCGATGTCGATGAACTGCGCGGGCGGCACGATTCCGACACCGGGACGATTCCAGCGCAGCAGCGCTTCTCGCCCCGCGATCGAACGTGAGTCGAGCATCACGATCGGCTGGAAGTGCAGCACGAGCTCATCGCGATCGATGGCGCGTCGCAAGGCGCTCTCGACCGACAAGCGCTCCGTCGCGCGCGAGTTCATCGCCGCGCTGCACAACTGGAACGAATTGCGGCCGTGATCCTTGGCGCGATACATCGCCGCATCCGCATTCTTCAGCAGCGTCTCGGTGGTCTCGCCATCGTTCGGATAGAGCGCGATGCCGATGCTCGTCGTGACGTATAGCTCGTGTCCTTCGAGACGCACCGGTTCCGCAACGGTATCGAGCAATTTCTGCGCGATGGCCACGGCGAGGTTGCTGTTCTCGAGATCGCTCAACAACACGGTGAATTCATCGCCGCCCATGCGCGCGATCGTGTCGCCTTCGCGCAGCACGCTCTTCAGGCGCATGGCGACGATGCGCAGCAGTTCGTCGCCTAACGAATGCCCGAGGGTGTCGTTGACGAACTTGAAGCGATCGAGATCGAGGAACATCACCGCCAGCGACGAGTCCTGCCGCTTCGCATGCGCGAGCGCAATCGTCAGACGATCGCGAAACAGCAATCGATTCGGCAGACCGGTGAGCGAGTCGTGATACGCCTGATATTCGATCTGCTCTTCCGCACGGCGTCGCTCGCTGATGTCGCGCGACACCGACACGATCTCATCGATCGTCTTCGTCTCCGGATTGAGAATCGCGCGACACGTGGTCTCGAACCAAACCTCGCTGCCGCTCTTGCGCAGCGCGCGATAACTGAACGTTTGCGACGAGCGGCGCAGACTGAGCAGGCCAGTGTTGCGCCGCACGACGTGATGATCGTCGCGATGCACGAATTCGAGGAACGATCGGCCGATCATCTCCGACGGTTCGTAGCCGAGAAGACTGCGAACGGCGTCCGAGGCATAGACGATGCGGCCGCGTCGCGTCGTGCGCGCGATGAGATCCGTCGAGTACTCGGCCATGACGCGATAGCGCTCTTCACTTTCGCGCAGCGCATTCTCGGCGCGCTTGCGATCGGTGATGTCGATGACCGTTCCTTCGAGAATGCGGCCGTCGAGCAGATGTACCGACTCGAGCAGCCACACCGGTACGCCATCGCGACGGCGCAGACAAACTTCGATGCCACGCGTGCCGTTGTTCGCGAGCACGGTCTTGACGAACTCGTCGCGCTGCGCCGGATCGAAGTACAACTCGCGCGCGTTGAAGCGGAGGAACTCTTCCTTCGTATCGAAGCCGAGGAGATGCGCCATCGCTTCGTTGCACTCGAGCATCCGGCCATCGAGTGCGTTGCGATACACGCCCGCCTGGTTGCGCTCGAAGAGCAATCGATGCCGCTCTTCGCTCATGCGCAACGCCTGGAACGTGCGAATGCGCTCGATGGCGCTGCCGATGATCTCGCTCGACGTGCGCAACAATCGAAGCGTCTCGTCGCTCCACTCGAATTCCTCGTGCACGCTGCTGAGCCCCACGCTGCCGGCCAGTTCTTTGTGCACGAGCAGCGGAACGAAGATCGCGCTGATGATTCCGTATCGCTCCGCCAGCCGCTTCTCGTTCGCCGCCTCGGCCGGCAATTCATCCGGGTTGCGCCAGCGCAGAATCTCGCCGCTGCTGAGACTGCGCGACCACCACGGAAACACCGCGATCGGAAGATTGCCGTAGAGGTCGCGGCGATCGACGCTGCCCGTGTCGTTCCATTCGTACGCGAGCCGCACCGCGAGCCCGTCCTCGTCGACGAGGAACACATGCGCGCGCGGCACGCCGACGAACAGCGCGAGATCCGCGAGCGCATCGACGATCGCGCCATCGAGCTCGTCGTCGCCCGCGTTCGCGAATCGTGTGGAGATCGCGGCGATCAGTGTTTCGTAGTCGAGCCGATGCCGCAGCGCTTCCTGCTGCTCGCGGCGCTCGGTGGCATCGAGTGCCATCGTGACGAGATCGGCGAGCGAGCTCGCGAAGTTTTCTTCCTCGACCGTCCACGTGCGCTGCGGGCCGATATGCTCGAAACACACGACGCCGGACATGTGGCCGAGGCGGCGGAATGGTGCGTCGAGCATCGACGTGACGCCGTAGCGATTGAGATACGTCTCCGTGAACGCGCTCGTGCGCGGATCGAGCAATGCATCATCCGCGGTGATCGTGCGCTCCGACTCGAGCGCTTTGAAATACACCGGATACTTCGATGCGGTGAGCTCGCCGCCGCCGGAATGGAGTCGCGGCGTGCGCTCGTACAACTCGACGCAGCGAATGGCCTGGCGATCGGGCGTGAAGAACCAGATCCCGACGCGCTCCACTTCGAGCGTCTCCGCCGCCGCCGTGGCGATGTCTTTCAGTGCATCTGCAAGAACCCCGGAGTGAATCGACGGCCGCCGCGCAAGTTCAACGAGGGCAGCATTCTGGCGCCGGAGACGACTATCCGAGTCGTTGAACAGCCGATCGAGACGGGGCACGTAGATATTGTAGGGCCGAGGGCTGAGGGCCAAGGGCCGAGGGAGTTCTCGCGAGAGTGTCGGATTTCGCCTGAACGTCCACGACGATTGACGATGCCGTGAGCAGCCCTCGGCCCTTCTGTCACACGCGCTCGAGCCCGTACACGTTCACATTCACCTCGCGCGCGTAATGCCGCAGTGCCGGTTGTTCCGCGCGCTTCACGCCTGCCGCCCAGATCAACGTCTCCTCGCAGTGCAACACCTCCGCCTTTTGCGCGGGATACGGCTGATGATGCACGCGGGCGCGATAGAGATTCTTCGCGTCATCCTGCGAGTAGAGGATGTAGCGCTCGAGGAGAAAGTGCTCGATCGTACCGGGCGCGGATGCCGTGGCCGGACCTTCGATCGGGCGATAGCGGAGATGCGCGTTCGCGGGCTTCGTTCCGCGGACGCCCGTCCGCTTCGTCTCGAACGCGATCGTCGGGATCGCCTCCTGCGTCGAGGCAAATTCGATGTCCGCGCTGAAGTATGGAAGGTGGTACGTCATGCGTGCCGCCTCCACTGCGAGGCGGCTCGATGCGTCGAGACTGAAGAACCACACTCCGGGATTCTGCCCCTCCACATGGACGTACGTCCGCACGTTGATCTCGTGAAAGCTCGACACGCCGGGCAGCGGCGGAAAGAGGATCGGCCGCACGCCGGTCATCGTGAACGGCACGAGACCGATGTACGCCTTTCCTTCGAAGGTATCGAGCGTCAGCCGCGGAGGCAGCAGCGACTGCAGTTCCATCGGCGGAACTTCCCAGTGGAGAAACAGCAGGTGATGCCAGTTCTGATGCATCAGAACCTGCTGATCGGGTTCGAGCGTGGGGGTAATGCGATCGATATCGTCGTGCTGGTGCATCACAACGGCCTGATGCGACTCGCGCGCCGACTATTCGAAAAGGTCGTACTCCGCGACCGGCAACTCGGACGGTTCCGTCCAGCGCCAGGTCTCGAAGATGTACAGATCGAACAGCAGCAGGAACACTTCGCGCGACATTTTCCAGCGTGAGTGCAAGCCATCGAGCAAACCGCGCTTCGATTCCTTGATGACGTGATCGAGGCCGTAGATGATCGTCTCGTTCTGCCGGTAGCCCGCGCTTTCGCAGAAGCAATTCAGCGCCGCTTCGATTTTGTAGTGCGACTGATATTGCGCCGGCACGGTCTCGAACACCGCGCGCCGCATGACGCGGATGCCGGAGAGCACCGGCCCGCATTTCATCTTCAGGTGCAGGAAGTTCGCGAAGTCGCCGCGATCGCGAACGCCGATGTTCATATCGCACTCGTCGCGAATCACCGGTGTGACCAGCGCTTCGATGTGCTCTTCGGTGACGTTGTACATGTCGCCGTCGCAGAAGAAGAGCGTGTCGTACGTGGCGTTCGCGACGCCGACGGCCATCGCGAAGCCTTTGCCGTGGTTTTCTCTCAACGCAACAGTCCGAACGCCTTCGAACGTGCGTGCGATCTCGACGGTGCGATCGGCCGAGCCGTCGCTCACGACGATGACCTCGTCGATGTGCGCGCTCGCCGTGAGTGCACGGAGGACGTCGGCAATCGTCTTCTCTTCGTTGTAGGCCGCGACGATGGCGGTCGTCCTTGTCCTCACATCATCTCCTCGAGCGGTGTTGCGCATGCGTCGTACCGGTGCAACCGGCAGACCACGGCGGATTCTACTGCACACGCGGACCTGACACGCCCTTTGCACAAACACCCGCCCGGCATGAAACGGCAACTCACGATCGGCTCGCTTCTGGCGATCCTCAGCATCAGCGCCGGTGCGGCGCTCCTCTTCACGCGCTGCGCGGCGGTGCAATCGGCCCTGAATATCGAGAATCCACGGTACGCGATTCGCGACATCCGCCCCAGCGTGGATATCGCCATCCCGCTCTCCGCGTCCTCGATCGACGTCGACTTCGCACTCGAAGTGGACAACCCGAACTCCGTCGGACTGCGACTCGACCAGCTCGATTTCAATCTGTACATCAACGACTCCCGCGTCCTCGACACGATCAGCCAGCAGGACATCCGCATCCCCGCCAACGGCATCGGCGACGTGCAACTCAAGACCCGCATCGGCTACCAGAACATCCGCTCGATGTGGGACCAGATCGTCAACATCGTCCGCGGCCAGCGCGCGCGATACGAGATCCGCGGCAATGCGTATTACGACACGCCGCTGGGAAGGTTGAAGTTTCCGGTGAGCGTGTTGTCGACGAGGTAACGCGAGTGATGAGAGATGGGTGATGAGGTTCGACCGGCGGTGGCAAGAATTCGCGTTCAGTGACATGACGTCACGTCACTGCGCGTGAAGCTCGCCAGCCCCTGTCGAACCTCATCACTCATCACTCATCACTCATCTCTCATCGCTCATCGCTCTCGTCTGCGCACAAACCGTACAATCTCCCCCACTTGCGCCGCTACCTCATCCCCGCCCTCGCCGCTCTTCTCTACTTCTCCGAAGGGTTCCCGTTCGGCATCCTCAACGAGACCGTCAACACCTATCTCTCGTTGTCGCGCGTGCAGCTCTCGACCATTGGACTGATCGGCTCGATCGGGATCGTCTACACCTTCAAATTTCTCTGGTCGCCGCTCATCGATCTCGTCGGGTCGTATCGCGCGTGGATCTTCGGCGCGTTGATCGTAATGGCCATCGCGCTCGCGGGGCTTGGGAACGTCGAGCCGGCGAGCGTCGCGTTCTGGGGCGCGTTGATCGTGCTCGTGTTTGCGTCGGCGACGCACGACATCGCAGCCGATGCGTTGCTCATTCGCATCACGCCGGAGGAACAACTCGGGCTCGTGAACTCCACGCGCGTCGCGGCGTATCGCGGCGCGATGCTCGTCGCGGGCGGCGGACTGGCGGTGCTGTCCGATCGCATCGGCTGGCGCAACACGTTCACCGCCGCGGCATGCGTTCCACTCGCGATTTTCGCCGTGCTCTTCTTCTACGCGCCCGCGGATCGCAGCAATGCGGTGAAGCGCGAGAATCCATTCTCGGCATTGCTCGAATGGCTCGCGCGCCCGGGTGCGCTGGCGTTGCTCGCGGTGGTGCTGCTCTATCGGCTCGGCGACAACTCGATGATGGCGATGATCCGGCCGTACTGGGCATCGCGCGGCTTCAGCGCGACGGAGATCGGAAACGTCACGACGACAATCGGCATGATCTGCACGATCGTCGGCGCAATCGCAGGCGGCGCATTCGTCTCGCGCTTCGGCATCTATCGCAGTCTTTTGATTCTCGGCCTCGTGCAGATGCTTTCGAATCTCGCGTACGCAATCGTGGCGATGACGAACGCCGGGCGCGCGGGCCTCTACTCCGCCGCGATCATCGAAACGTTCTGCGGCGGACTCGGGACCGCGGCGTTTCTGTCGTTCCTGATGTTCGTCTGCGATCGCGAGAACGCGGCCACGGAGTACGCGATGCTCTCCGCGCTGTTCGCCCTCGGCCGCACGATCGCCGTCGCCATCAGCGGCTTCGGCGCCGAGCGCCTCGGCTTCGCGCCGTACTACTGGCTCACGGCCGCGCTGGCGTTGCCGGGTCTTGCACTGCTCCCGCTGATCCGCGCGCGCCTGTCAGTTTCCGCCACAGACGCAGCACCCGCACACTAGGCGAGTCGCCTTTCGCGCGAATCTCCGTCTCAGGATGGTATTCGCCTAACAACACCTCGCGCGTGCGCAGATCGCCGATGTACATCAGATGCGCGAGCTTCTCCCAGCGCTTTTCGGTGAAGCTGAACGGCAGTCGATGGCGCGGACGAATGACGACGACGCGATCGCGATACTGCGGCGGAATGACGTGATCGACGTCTTTCGTGTTCTTGTAAATCCCGCCTTCGGATTCACCTTTCATCGGCACGAGCACCACCGCATCGCAACCATGCGCGAACGCGAGCTCGTACGGCGCGTTGTCGCTCACGCCGCCATCGCCGTACTTCTCGCCGCCGATCAGCGGCGTGCGCGTGTAGAACGGCGGCAGGTAATTCGCCGCGAGCATGAGATCGATCGGATGCTCGACTTCCTGCGCGCACAACAACACGTTCGTGCGATCGCGCAAGCGCGTTACCGAGATGAAGCACGGCAGCGCATCCGGAGCGTTGATGCGATCGCCGATGAACCGCGCGAAGTTGCGTCGATGCATCTTCGCGTAACGCCACGGCGAATGCTCGTCGAGCAGATTGCGCAGATCGACGTGCGGCATGCGCAGGAACGATTTCCAGTAGTAACGAATGCGATGGTGGTTGTGCGCCGCAACGATAGCCGCGTTCCACGCGCCGGCAGAAACGCCGATGGTCATCGAGGCCTGAATCCCCAGCGCCGTAAGACGCTCGATAACGCCGACCTGAAATGCGCAGCGGGAAGAGCCGCCGGGAAAGACGAATGCGATGCGTTTGGCGGAGCGGAGAAGAGAGAGAGACATGGAACGAGCGGATTGTATGTGGAGTGCGGCAGCGCAAGCTGCCGCTTTCGAAAGCGGCGGCTCACGCCGCCGCACTCCACATATCATCCCCCTCGTGCGCCACCGCATCTTCATCGACCACCTCTCTCCTCACATCGAAGTCACCGGCGAAGAGTTTCATCACTCCATTCGCGTCGTTCGTGCGCGCGTTGGCGAAGAAGTCGAAGTGTTCGATCGCGCGGGCAATGCGGCGAAGGGAATCGTCGAATCGATCGAGCGCGACTCGGCGACGATTCGGATGGGCGAGGCGTTGCCGTCGCGCGAATCGAAGCTCGCGATTCACCTGGCGATGGCGATCATTCAACTCGAGAAGTTCGAGCTCGTCTTGCAGAAAGCAACCGAGCTCGGCGTGCGCACGATCATCCCGCTCGAAAGCGAGCGCGTGGAGCTGCGTCGCGAGCGCTACGCGAACAAGTTCGAGCGTTGGGAAAAGATCGTGTTCGAAGCGGTGAAGCAATCAGGCCGGACACTCGTGCCGCGCATCGAACCGCCCACGAGTTTCGACGAGATCGTGAAGCGCAACGGCGTCAAAGTGCTGTTCGATGCCGATGCCGAACCGGGCGTGTTGAACGTGGTTGACGAGGTCACGCTGCTCATCGGACCGGAAGGTGGTTGGAGCGACGACGAACTGCGTCTCGCACGCGATCAGCACTGCGTTTTTCAACGCCTCGGGCCACGTCGATTACGAGCAGAAACCGCGGCCTTGAGCGCAGTGTCCGTCGTCGCATCACGCTTTGGGGATTTGTAGTAGATTACGCGCCCATTCTTCGGAGGTGCCGTTCGTGGCCGATACCCTCACAATCACAGACAATCGAACCGGAAAAACATACGAAGTCCCCATCACCGACGACACGATCAAGGCAATTGATCTCCGAAAAATCAAAGTCGCCGATGACGATTTCGGCATGATGACGTACGACCCGGCGTTCATGAACACCGCATCGTGCCGCAGCGCGATCACGTTCATCGACGGCGACAAAGGAATCCTCGAATACCGCGGATATCCGATCGAACAGCTCGCGGAAAAAAGCACGTATCTCGAAACCGCGTACCTTTTGATTCATGGTGCGCTGCCGACGAAAGACGAGCTCGCGAGCTGGCAGCACACCATCACCCACCACACGATCCTCAACGAAAACTTCCGCCATCTCATCGATTCGTTCCGCTACAACGCGCATCCGATGGGGCGGCTCATTTCGTCGATGGCCGCTCTCGGCACGTTCTATCCGGAGTCGAAGGAAATCTTCGATCCCGAGTGCCGCATGAAGCAGATGCATCGCATCATCGCGAAGATCATCACCATCGCGGCGTTCAACTATCGCAGCACGATCGGGATGCCGTACGCGTATCCCGACAACGATCTCTCGTACACCGGCAACTTCCTGAACATGATGTTCAAGATGACCGAGCAGAAGTACAAGCCGAGCCCGGTGCTCGAGCGTGCGCTCGAAGTGTTGTTCATCCTGCACGCGGATCACGAGCAGAACTGCTCGACGAACGCGATGCGCGCGGTGGGCAGCTCGCACGTCGATCCGTACTCCGCGGTTGCCGCGGCGGCGGCGGCGCTCTACGGTCCGCTGCACGGCGGCGCGAACGAAGCAGTGCTGCAGATGCTCACGGAGATCGGCAACGTGAAGAACGTTCCGGACTTCATCACGCGTGTGAAGAGCGGTGAAGGCGGACGCCTGATGGGCTTCGGGCACCGCGTCTACAAGAACTACGATCCGCGCGCGAAGATCATCAAGCAGGTCGCGTACGAAGTGTTCGAGGTGACGGGCAAGAATCCGCTGCTCGACATCGCGCTCGAGCTCGAGCGCATCGCACTCGAAGACGATTACTTCGTGAAGCGCAAGCTCTACCCGAACGTCGACTTCTACTCGGGCCTGATCTATCAGGCGATGCGTTTCCCGACGCCGATGTTCACGGTGCTGTTCGCGATTCCGCGCGTCTCCGGCTGGCTCGCACAGTGGCAGGAAATGCTCGAGGATTCGGATCAGAAGATCGCGCGTCCGCGCCAGATTTACACCGGCGCGAGAACGCTCGATTACGTGGCGATGGAAACGAGATAACGTGGAGCGGGGGGCTCTCAGCCCCCCCTTTCTTTCTTTTTGGCGGCCGATAAGGCCCCCGGTTCTTTTTCCCGCGGGCTGCGGAACCCCCGCCCCCCTAAAACCGTCCTGCCCCCCACTCGCCCCGCGCGCGGTCT
>JACZCU010129226.1_pt1 | contig 20763 bp, 17 predicted proteins | sample 8641851 | NCBI WGS metagenome assembly JACZCU01 (sample SAMN15324605, study PRJNA640507) | soil metagenome | isolation source: monocropping sugarcane control | place: China: Luxin town, Laibin City, Guangxi Province | collected 2019-07-25 | depth 10cm m | reverse complement strand
AATTCCGTGACTTCCTGACAAAGTCGTCGCCACCGCTCCTGGGTCCCCTGTCGCGGGCGGTAGGCGATCTGTAGCTGCGCCATCAAAGAACTCCTTTGGATTATGAGCTCGTCTTGGGCCTATCGGCTTGTTCTGACGGGCTCCATGAGATTGCGTACTGGAGAGGAGCCTCATTCCTCTGCGACAACTGGCTGCATCTTGTCCTCTCTGCTCCTAGTATGAGGAGCAGGAGCAACGAAAACGCAATGAGCACGCAATGAACAGGAAGTGCCTCCACGTGGACCATTTCTCCTTCAGACGGCCACACCTGCCTTGTGGGCTGAGCTTGACCAGACAGCCCCGCTATGGTATGCTCTCGTGAGAGGAAGGGGAGGAGTACGCCTGAACCCCAGCTCTTGCTCTGGCTGATCCGCGAGCAGGTAAGCCGGGCCGTACGATCACCACTCACAGAGGCGTTGCCTCGCCTGGAGGAACGGTTCTGGAAGGAGCCAGGTTGTCCTGCATTCAAGAGGACTGCCATGGGTCTATTACGTCTGGCCGTGCTCGGCCCGCCAGAAATCTTTCATGACGGCTGCCGCCTGGGCTTTGCCTTGCGCAAGGCCGAAGCCTTGCTACTCTATCTGGCGGTCGAAGGAGGCATGCATCCGCGCAGCAAGCTCGCCGCCTTGCTGTGGCCCGATAGCGCTGCCCACGAGGCACGCACCGCCTTGCGCAACGCCCTGACCTTACTCCGCCGCCTGCTCGATGATCCTGCCGCAGCTCCTACTCAGCACAGCCATCTGCTCGCTGAACACGAGTTGCTCGGTCTGAACCCGCAGGCGCCACTGGAACGGGATCTCGACGTGATGCTGCACGCCTGGAAAGCGGCCCAGGGGCTGGCTGCGGCCCCCTCTGAGGAACAGCGGACCGCCCTGGTCACCACGGTTCAGCACGCCCTCTCCCTGGTGCGTGGTCCCTTCCTGGACGGCTTCTGGCTGCGCGAGGAAACGGCCTTTGACGAGTGGCATGAGCAGCAGCAGCAGCAATGGCAGGTGCGCGTGCACCTCCTCCTGGATCGACTCTCTTCCTGGCAAGAGGAAGGCTTCGAGCTGGAGCCGGCCAAAGCCACGCTCACGCGCTGGCTCACATTGGATCCGCTCGCGGAGGAGGCCTCCCGGCGTCTCATGCGCATCCACCTGGCGCAAGGCGACCTGACCGCTGCCTTGCAGGTCTACGCCATCCTGCGCGCTCGGTTGGCCGAGGAGTTGCGCGTCAAGCCTTCCGCGGAGACCATGGCTCTGGCCGAGCGCATTCGGGCTGCCCAGGCACGCCGAGGCACTGCTCCAGCCCATCCATCCCCCTCAGTGGAGAGGCGACCACCAGGTGAGTTGGTGGCACCACTCGTGGGACGAGCCGCGGCCTTCCAACAACTCGTGGGCCGCTACCAGCAGGCCCAGCAGGGACAGCCGCAGGCGGTGCTGTTGGTGGGGGAAGCTGGCATCGGCAAAACGCGGCTGGCCACAGAGTTTGTGGCTTGGGCCCGGGCTCAGGGCGCCGAAGTGCTCAGCGGGCAGGCCTTCGAGATGGGGGGACGGCTGCCCTATCAGCCGCTAGTGGAGGCCCTGCGCGAGCGGCTGGAGGCGGAAAACGCCCCGGAGGACCTGCTGGAGGATCTGTGGCTGGCCGAGCTTGCGCGCCTGCTGCCCGAGCTGCGCGTGCGCTACCCCGATTTGCCGGTCCCCACTCAGGATGAGCTGACCGCCAAGGGGCGGCTGTTTGAAGCAGTGGCGCGCCTGATGTCGGCCCTGGCTGAGCGCGCTCCCGTGGTGCTGCTGCTCGATGATCTGCACTGGATAGATGGCGCTTCCCTCGACCTGCTGCGTTATCTGGGCCACGTCTGGAAGGGCCAGGGTCACCGCATCCTGTTGCTGGGTATGCTGCGCGAGGAAGGACTGGCGTTGAACCCAGAGCTTGCCCGAGAGCTCCTCGACCTGGGAAGTGACCTGCCGCTCACCCAGCTTCCCTTGCCACCGCTCAGCCAGACCGAGACCTTTGAGCTGCTTGAGGCCCTTACCATAGAGAAGAAGCATACTACGGGACAGCCCTCCTCCGCTGGAGCCTCGTCTGTCTCGGAAAGTCCGCTTGTCGCGCTGGGCCATGTCCTTTTTGCACACACAGGGGGGCAGCCGTTGTACCTGCTTGAGACACTCAAGTTGTTGTGCGAGCGTCAGTGGCTGCTGCCCCACCTGACGGCCGAGGGAGTCTTCCGGCTCGCTCCGACGGGAGAACCGGTGGCAACCCTGGCCCGACAGGAGTCCAGGCGCGAGCTGTTACCCCGCTCAGTGCGCGAGCTGATCCAGACAAGGCTGGCCAGGCTGTCAGCGCCAACACGCCAACTGGTGATGGTCAATGCCGTGCTGGGCTCCCCTGCGAGCGCGAAGTTGCTGTGGAAGATGGCCGAGCTGCGGGTGCCGGAAGGAGTGGAGGCCCTGGAGGAAGCCATCAAGAGTGGCATCCTGCGGGAAGAGGAGGCCGGGGCAGGTCGACTGGCCAGCTATCGCTTCACGCATGACCTGGTACGCGACGTGGTCTACACTGAGCTGGGGGCGGCGCGCCGGCTCGTCTTGCACCAGCATGCCCTCGCCGTGCTCGAGACCGAAGGCGCGTCAGCTACCAAACTGGCCTATCATGCGCTCTCGGGCGGAGAGGTCGAGGTTGCGTATCGCTACAGTGTCCAGGCCGGGGATGAGGCGATGGCCGTCTTTGCCGTCGAGGAGGCCATCGGGGACTACGAACAGGCGCGCGCCTTGCTCAAGGCGCACCCGCCTCTCGCGAGCCGACTTTCGGCCTCCGAGGTCGAGCACCTCTACGTGAGCCTGGGGCGGGCCTATGGCTTCCAGAACGCCTGGCCCAGGACCCAGCAGACCTATGAAGAACTGCTGGCCTATGCGCAAGAGCACCAGTTGCCTGCCCTGGTGAGCATGACCCTCAACCGTTTGGCAATCTGGGCGGTCCAACAGGCGAAGGACAGGCCACAGGTGCAAGCGCTGCTGGAAGAGGCCTGGCAACTGTCCCAGATCAGTTCCGATCAACGCACGCTGGCCGAAACGGCGTGGAACCGGGCCCAGATCATCAGCTTCGTGTGGGATGAGCCAAAGCGCGCCCTGGCTCATGGCGAGCAGGCGGTGCAATTGGCACGCGAGATCGCGGACAAGGAACTGGAAGCCAGAAGTCTCGCCTCACTTGGAGCGATCTATCTCTCCGCAGGAGACTTTGAGGAGGCTCTACCCCTTCAGGAAGCGGCACTGGCGCTGTATGCCGCTCTGGACCAGGAGCCGCTTGCTTCGCGTGACCTGTCCCTTCCCGGCATTGGCATGGGCGCTCCGCTCACCCAACCCTTGAGCAATCGCGCCTCCGAAGCCTTGACCTGGGCGCTGCTGGCGTTGTCACAGGTGAATGCCGGGCAGGTGCAGCAGAGCATTGCTAGTGGCCGCAGAGGGCTCGCGCTCTCTGAAGAGATCAAGAACGTCTGGACACACGTCTTCAGTATGGGCTGCCTGACGTTTGGATTAGTGGAGGCGGGCGCGTATGAAGAGGCGTTCGGGCTCATGCACCAGGCCGCGGCCTCGGCGCTTCCCTTTGTGCTCACGCACATCTTGCAGTGCCTTCTCACGGCCCAGGGCAGGGTCTCGCAAGCCGTGCAGCAGTGGCCAGAAGCACACCACGCCTTCGAAGAGACTGTCGCCGTGGCACAGGGAGGAGACTTCAGACATTTTCGCGTGTCCGCCCTCTCACGCCTGTGCCTGCACGCTGCGGTGGCCGGGGAGTGGGAAGTGGCCTGTCGCTATGCGTTGCAGGCCGAAGCCTTGCGCAAGCGCACGGAGGCGGCCCTGGTCTGGCTGGACTTCTCCGCGCATTATGAAACGGAGGCCTTACTCCACGCGGGACAAGAGCGCCAGGCGCGAGAAGCAGTGCAGCGACTGGGGGAACGCCAGGGGTCTTCCCGGCGCTTCCGCATTCCCTACCTGCGCTCGTTGGCCGTCTTAGCCGGCTGGGAGGGGCACGACGAGCAGGCCATCACCCATCTGTGCGAAGCCGCCGAGTTGGCCGCGGACCTCGGCTTGCCCGAAGAACAGTGGCAGATCCAGGCGGCATTGGCAAGGGCATATGATGCTGCGGGTGAGTCGGCCCAGGCGCGCCTCGCCTGGGCGAAGGCTTCGATGATCATCCAGGGGCTGGCAGATGGCATCAAGGATGAGGCACTGCGTGCGCGCTTTCTAGCCGGGCCGCAGATTCAACCAGTGCTGCAGCAAGCCCAGAGCGAAACGTCGCAGAGTCTGCAAGACCACGCGTAGCAGCAGGAGTGCTGAGGGGCCTGGTCCAGAAAAGAAGACCAGGGCCAGACGATCTGGAAAGGTCAGTGCGCTCTGCTTTTGGTCTTGACGCAGCGAAGATTGAGGCATGTGGCATCGTTCATGGCTGTGGCTTTGTCTGGGGTTTGCCCATGGTAGGAACAGAAAGTCGGAATAGGAACCTAACCCAAAAGAGCCATGGTTCTCTCAAAGACATCTTAGAAAAGCTCTTCGGACGAGGAGGGGAGTTGTCGAAGGGGGCGATGGTGGCCTTGGGCCACGCTTTCCGGGAGGATGAAATGATATTTGCCCTGCACATTGATATGTTGGAAACGCAGTGGAGCTAAGCGTTCCACATCCTCTGGTCGAACTTCTAGCCAGCTGCGCCGCAGCTCGTCGAGCGCATCCTGCATATACCAGGTATTCCAGAGGACGATCATATTCACGACCAGCCCCAGCACCCCCAGTTGATCCTCCTGCCCTTGACGGTAGCGCTGACGCAGCTCACCACGCTGACCATGAAACACATGGCGAGCGACACTGTGCCGTCCCTCACCACGATTCAATTGCGTTTGAATGCGTCGGCGATAGTATTCGTCGTCAAGAAAGTTGAGCATGTGCAGCGTTTTTGGAATCCGGCCCAGCTCGGCAATGGCTCGCCCAAGGCTCGTGGGGTGCCCTCCCCGCTGCAAGGCCTGCACCAGCGTCGAGGCATGCACCGTTCCCACTTTGAGCGACCCGGCCACGCGCAAGATATCATCCCAGTTGGTCGTGATCAGATTGGTATTAATCCGGTGCCGTGCCAGGCCATTTAAGGGACCATACTCGGCTGCCGGGTCCATGCGCCAGAAGCGGGCATCTTTCAACTCAGCGAGCCTGGGGCTGAACTGATAGCCCAAACTCCAGAACAAACCGAACATTAAGTCACTGTACGACCCAGAGTCACTCATAATCTCCGTGGGAGTCAGTCCACTTTCTTGTTCGAGCAGGGCTTCCAGCACATAGACCGAATCACGGATCGTGCCCGGGATGACCAGACCACCCAGCCCGGTAAACTGGTCGCTTGTATAGTTGAGATAGGTCACTCCCCGGCCTTGCCCGAAATAGCGCGGGTTCGGTCCAGTATTCACCGACCGTAGCGGGACCACAAAGCGCAGACCGTCCACCGAGGCTACATAACCTCCACCCCAGATCTGGGCCAACGGAATATCCCGTTGAGCCTGGACCAGGCAGGCATTCGCTCGCGTGATGGTCTCCGCTCGGAGGAAATAATGCCGAACCCAAGACAAGCGATCACGGGTGAGGGCTGGAATCTCGGGATGGATGACCGGTGTCAGGCCAATATTGCAGGCTTCTGCCAGCAGCACCGCGCTCAATGAAAGCTCTAAATCCTCCACATAGGCGCTGCTATCACTGACATGAGTGAATTGAGACAGAAACCCGGTGTGCTGCGCCACTTCCAGAATCACTTCTGACAAATCGACCGGCGGCAGGCTCACCCCGATCGACTCCCGCAGGAGGTGCAAGCTCTCCGGTTCAGCCACTCGCTCGAGGCGTTCCAGGTTCGGGACATCTACCCCATCCCGCTGCTCGATCTGCAAGGCCGTGTTGGTGGGCAGGTGGGCAGCTACGCGCTGGTAGGCTTCCTCAACTTGCTGTCCCAGCTGCTCTAACGCTCGCGAGGCTACCAGCTCTCGCCCTAATGTCTGACAGATCTGCACCCGGATCCCCTCCCATTGCTCCGGTTGCAGTAACTTGGCTCGCGCATCCCCCCAGCGTTCACTGGGATCCACATAAATATCATGACGACGTAATGCCTCGTGGAGCCGTTCGACGACACAGACGGTGTACGCCGGGCGGTCCACGTGCGGTGTTCGTTGCCCCTCTTCCGCTGAGGTGCCACGCGGCAGCACATAGCGCTGCCAGGGCCGAGAGATCACCGCGCGCGGCGCGGCTAGCAGGGAGGCTCTGGGCCGTCCCTCGATGCGTTGCAAGAACTGGACGGCGTGCAGCGTCGGTCTGCCGCCTGGCGTCGACTCAAAGTCGAGCGTGCGCCAAAATGTGGGCAGGAAGCGACGCATCATGAGGTAACGGTTCAGCAGTTCTTGCGCATAGGTGTCATCGGGTGGGCGTGTCAGCTCTCCCACCGTGGTCACGGCTGCTTGCAAGTGTTCGGCAGAGATACGGGCGTAGATGCGCTCACGCAGGGTGACAGGATCGTGCGTCTCGTCGAGGACGACCTGGCAGGCTTCGCTGAGTACCTGCGCGGCGGCGTCCAGGTCATGGATGGTGCGCAAGCGTGCTTGTTGCCCTTCCCGTGTCGCCAGCGAGGAGGCCATCCGCATGAGGACATCAAAGAGGTCTAAGGCATCATCATGGACCACCGCCAGGTAGGTAGAGGCGAAGGCGAGCAAGGTGGCAATCCGGTGATTGTCTGCGAGCTGGCGCAAGTTGTGCACGAAAGCAGTGGCGGCGTGGCGCGCCAGGGCTTTTAGGCGTCCTTGCGGAACGAAGGAGAGATCCAGGTGTTCAATCTCAAACAGGCGGATGGCATCCACGCGGCGCAGTGCTTGAACGAGCGCGGGACCGCTCACGCGGGTCGGTGCGCGACGCAGGCGATCCAGGGGAGTCTGCCGTTCTCCTTCGGGTACCACCAGCAACGTTTCCAGTAGCACACGTTGTTGCGGCGTCGGAAGCTGTGCCAATGTTTGCCAAAGACGCAAGGATGCATGTTCACGCACGCTGGACACCACCCGCTCCAGCACACTGACTCCTGGGAGTAAGACTTTGCGATCAATGAGATGGGCCATGGCCAGATCAAAGAGGACGGTGAGGCGCTCTTCGCTCCACCAGGCGCGCGTGTAGAGCCAGCGCAGAAAACGAAAGCGTGCTGGCTGAGAAGCAAATTCCTGGTAGCCATACTCCTGCATGATCTCGTGGACATGATCGTAGCGCATCTGGCCCTCGAGATAGCGAGAGAGGACCGTCGGATCGGCAATGTTGAGCTGGGAAGCGAGTGTCAGGACGACGCTGTGAGGAACCTCGGTCGGATCCGACAGGAACGTGCCCAGAAACCGAACGGTACACAGCTGGAGGGCGAACCCCAGACGCGTATGGTCGTGACGCCGAGGTTCCAATAAGGCGCGGTCGCGATCATCGAGATGAAAGTAGAGCGCCAGTTGTTCTGGGGATGGCTCCCCGATATAGCAGCCATATCGACTGCGTTGCTCGGCCGTCAAAAACGCAACTGGCACCAGTTTTTTCCTTTTCTACCGGTAGTCTCAAAGAACCTGTACATTTACACGGATTTCTGCTAAGATACCTTTGCAGAAATGAAGCGGTCAAGAGCATGGGACTTTTTTCTGCTAAGGTTCCCGCTATCCCTCGTCAGGCATTTCCGCTAAGGTTCTTTCATGGATGAGATGTGTATGAAACGGCAAGCGAATCCTCGGCTCTCTTCGGCTGGCGCGCGTGCCTTGGCCCACTATGAACAGACCATGCGTTCTCAGGAAGACCTCGCCCCTGCCTCGTTGCGGAACTACCTGAGCGATGTGCGCCATTTCATGGCGTGGTACGAAGCACGCGAGGCCGGACGAACTGTTGATGATCAAAAGCGGAGTGATTTTGACGCGGCTGCCATCACCACTCCTACGCTCACCCACTACCGCAGCTATCTTCAAACCGTTCAGCGACAAAAGCCTGCCTCAGTCAACCGCTCGTTGATCAGTTTAAAACGCTACTTTGGCTGGGCGATCCAGCACCACCTCATCAGCTACGATCCCTCTGCGGTGGTGAAGCTCGTGGGAGAAGAAGAGAGCGCTCCCCGCCATTTGGACGATCAAGAGGAGCAGGCATTGGTGGCAGCTGTCGTGAAAGCGGGAACAGTGCGAGATCGTGTCCTCATCGTCCTGCTGCTGCACACCGGGCTACGGGCACGAGAACTCTGCCGACTCCGGCGCGATCAAGTGAAACTGGGCAAACGCAGTGGCCTGCTCGAAGTCATCGGCAAACGCAATAAGTACCGTGAGGTTCCGCTCAATACGACCGCGCGGAAAGGGTTGGAGGAATATCTTCCAACCCTGCCTATTGAGACCGTTTTCCTTTTTCCATCAGCCAAAACGAAGGAGGCCTTGTCAGAACGTGCGCTGGGCTATCTCGTCAAAAAATATGCGCAGGCGGCAAAACTTGCCGATGTCAGCCCCCATGATCTGCGTCATCGCTTTGGCTACCGGATGGCGGAGTCTGTTCCGCTGCATCGTTTAGCACAGATCATGGGACATGATTCACTGGATACGACCAGGGTGTACGTCCAGGGCACGAAACACGACTTACAACAGGCCGTCGAGACCATCGCCTGGACATGAGGGAGGGACTGGATATGCAGGACAACATCATCGTTTTTCCGGAGCCACCTCCAGGTGACAAAGTCCAGCTTGTCACGCCTGCCCTCTCTGTCTCGCTCACCTCGCTGATTGGCCGTGAGCAGGAGGTGCAGGCTCTCCACGCGTTGCTCTTGCGCCCAGATGTGCGCCTGCTCACCCTCACCGGCACGGCGGGCGTGGGCAAAACGCGCCTCGCGCTCGAGGTCGCTCGGGACCTGGTGCATAACTTCGTGGATGGCGTTCACGTGGTCTCCCTCGCTCCCATTAGCGATCCCGCCCTCGTCATCCCTACCATCGCTCACCGCCTTGGCCTTGCCGAGAGCGGATCGCAGACGTTGCTGGAACGGCTCAAGACCTCTCAGCGTGACAAGCAACGTCTCCTGCTCCTGGACAACTTCGAGCACGTCATCACAGCGGCGACACTGCTGGTAGAGTTGTTAGAAGCCTGCCCTGCTGTCAAGCTCCTGATCACGAGCCGCGAGGTGTTACGCCTGCGTGGCGAACGCCAATTCACTGTCCTACCCCTGGCGCTCCCAGACCCCAGGCATCTCCCCGATGATAATTCGCTCGCCCACGTTCCATCGGTGAACCTGTTTATTCAACGAGCACAGGCCATCCAATCTGATTTTCAATTGACGACAGACAATGCTGCGACCATTGTCGAGATCTGTATTCGACTCGATGGGTTGCCATTGGCGATCGAGTTGGCCGCTGCTCGTACCAAACTGCTCCCACCACAGGCACTCCTGGCCAGGCTCTCGCAACGCTTGACCGTCTTGACCGGCGGCGCGCGGGATGTGCCAGAGCGACAGCAAACCTTGCGCAACACCATTACGTGGAGCTACAACTTGCTTGATGCCGCAGAACAGCAGCTCTTCCGCTGCCTCTCGGTCTTCGCCGGCGGCTGCACCCTGGAAGCAGCGGAGGCGGTATGTGGTGCTCTTGGCAACGCTTCTGCTGGCGAGGCCCTCTCGGTGCTGGACGGCGTTGCTTCGCTCATCGACAAGAGCCTGGTGCAGCAGATCGCGCAAGAAGGAGAGCAGTCACGCTTGGTCATGCTGGAGACGACCCGCGAGTATGGGCTGGAGGTGCTTGCCTCAGGCGGGCAAGCAGAAGCCACGTGCGAGGCTCACGCTACCTACTATCTAGCGCAGGCAGAGCAGGCCGAGCTGGAACTCAGCAAGCCACAGCAGATCAGTTGGTTCGAGCGACTCGAGCGGGAGTATGACAACCTGCGCGCGGCGCTCAGCTGGTTGTTGGAGCAAGGCGCGGCAGGGCAGAGCACAGAGCTTGCCCTGCGCTTAGGTGGCGCATTGGCGCTGTTCTGGTGGCTACGCGGGTACGTCAGTGAAGGACGTCACTGGCTCGAGCGGGTTCTGGACGCAAGCCGTGAGGTGAGATCAGCCGTGCGAGCGAAAGCGCTCATTGGTGCTGGACGGATAGCAACCTTCCAGGACGACTTCGGCCAGGCAGAGGCACTGTGTGGGGAGGGTTTGGCGCTGTACCGAGTACAGGAAGATCGCCGGGGCAGCGCGACCGCACTCTCGATCTGGGGGTATGCTGCCACGATGAAGAGCAACTATGCACAGGCGCGCGTGCTGCTGGAGGAAGCGCTGGCCCTCTTCAGGGAGGTGGGCGACACCGGGGGCCGTGCTTATGCGCTCAATCTCCTGGCCTCGGTGCTGTTTTATCAAGGCGAGTATGCACGAGCGCTGGCGCTACTTGAAGAGAGCCTGCTGCTCTCCAGGGAGGTGGGCGACGTCCAGGACCATGCACTCGCACTCGTGCTCCTGGGGCTGGTGCTGCTGGGCCTGGGTGATCTTGCACGAGCACAGGCACGGCTTGAGGAAAGCCTTGCCGTCTCCAGGAAGGTGGGATATAAGCGAAACATTGGTCTTTCGATTTACTTCCTGGGACTGGTGACCTTCCTGCAAGGGGATGTGACCAGGGCTCGCTCACTGTTAGAGGAGAGCTTGGTGCTCTTCAAAGAGGTGGGGGAGCGGGGACGTATTGCTGAAGTCTTCGCCAGCCAAGGGTTCATCTCCTTCAGTCAAGGTGACCATGCAGCGGCTCGTGTGCTGATGGAGGAAAGCTTGAAGATCGCTCTCGAGCTGGACTACAAGTGGGACATCGTTGGGTGTCTGGAGGGATTAGCGACCGTGGTGGCAGCGCAGGGAGAGCCAGTACGGGCAGTCTGGTTCATGAGTGCTGCCCAGGCACTACGTGAAGCGGTCGGGACGCCGCTGCCATCATATTTTCAAGCCATGCACGAGTTCACTCTCGCTTCCGTGCGCACGCAACTGGGGGAACAGGCCTTTGACGCCGCCTGGGTCGAAGGGCGAACGATGGCAACAGAACACGTCCTTGTCAACCTGGAACCCCTGCCAAAGCCTGCTCTTACAACCCCATCTTCGGCATCTGTCGCGTCTTTTCCTTCGCCTCATGCAGGGCTCACCCAGCGAGAGCTGGAGGTGCTGCGCCTGCTTGCACAGGGCTTGACCAGCGCGCAAATTGCCAAACAGCTCATTATCGGCGTGGTCACGGTCAATTTCCATGTGCGCTCGATCTACAGCAGGCTGGGAGTAACCTCCAGAGCCGCGGCGACCCGGTACGCTCTGGAACACCACCTACTGTGAGCCTTCCCTCTCCTTTCCAGGTGCATCCCCTGGCTCAGCTCACCGCAACCGCCCACTCATCTGCGTGCCCTTTGCCCATCAGAGCCTCCCCCTCAATTCTGACGGGGCATTCTGAGCAACACGTTCTTTCCTGCTCGCGAAAAACCCTCAGTTCTGACGGCGTATTCTCAGCCCCACTGCGTTAGACTTGTGAGGAGAAAGGCTGAAGGTGAGACCGACGAAAGCGGGGAGCAAGCCATCATGGAAGAACGCATGGGCGACGCATTCGCAGGCACTGAACACCTCACAGTCATCGGCAGACGCCTGCACCCAGGAGGAATCGCTCCCGACTTCTGCCTGAATTACCTGGACCTGGTGGACATGGCTGTCCGCACGGTTCGTCTGGCCGACTTGGCAGGTACGGTGCGTCTACTCAGCGTGGTCAACAGCCTGGAACGACCTGTCTGCCAGGTGGTGACGCAACGGTGGGAAGCACTCTGTGCAGCGTTGCCACCGGATGTCTGCATCTACACCGTCAGCATGGATTCGCCCCAGATGCAAGCCAGCTTTCAGGATCGGACGGGCGTGCTGCATCAGGCGCTGTCGGCCCATCACAGCGTGCAGTTCGGCCAGGACTACGGCGTGTGGCTCAAGGAGTGGCACCTCCTGCAGAGGTCGGTCGTGGTGATTGATCGCACCGACCGCATCGTCTACGTCGAGTATGTCGTCGATCAGATGAGTGAGCCGGACTATATCGCAGCCATACACGCGGTCCAGCAGGCGGCAGGGCAATGATGGTCTGGATGAAGGGGATACGGTCTGTCAGGTTATCCTGACGAAAAAGTAGTGCGTATCATATAACTAGCATCGTTAGGCTCATAGGATGTTTTCAGCCCCGTTACGGGCCTCAACAAGGGAGTGGAGCTAGTACCATGCCGATGTGACGATCACCTTTCATACCTACGGTGATGGCAAAGATGAAGACACGATCCTTCATGTCTTTGTGAAGAACCAGAGCAACACTTCCTCGGACGGGGTTACAGATTGGTGACTACGGGCAACGAAGTAGGTACAAGGAATACCACATCCGTAGCCGCGCAAGCCGGGGATGATTGCTTATATGGGCCTATTAGGCCCAAATGGGGCATTGTATAAAGACTTTTGTACTATCGAAAACAAGGGAACGGAGTAATCACATGAACGCAGGCGGAACCAAGAAGACGACTAATTTGAGTCCCGAGATTTCAGGGTTGGGCTCATTCATTGCAATCCCTGGCGCCTTTCCAGATGCTGATCCAGGTGTGCGAAACGCCGTGAAGCTTGAATTCACAACCGTTTTCTCCGAGGAAAACGTGGTGGAGACGCGCTTCTCTACCGACCGAGTGTTGGTTGATCTTGGAGCAGTGGACCCAGCGAGTATGGACTCAAAGAAACTTGCTAGGGACTGCGATTTGTTAAAGGAGATCGCGGTAAAGTACCCAAACGAGTTGAAAGAATGCCTGATCGCATTACAGGCTGGCGGCGTTTCGGGAGTCGAGAAGGCAGAGGAGATAACGAAGAAGATCGGTTTGACTGAGGAGAAATTTGCGAAGGATGGCGGCGGATTTTTTATTATAGTGGTAATAATTGCACTCGGGCTCGGGGCAGGAGGGTGTGGAGGAGCTCTCAAGCAGGTGAAGGACAAGGGAACGACTCCTAAGCCACAATGATCGCGGTACCAATACGTGACCGTAGTGCACACGCTATCATTGGCGCTGCTACGGCAATCGAGGCCCTGGTGCACGGCGCGCAGATGCTGAGCTTCTAACATCCCAAGAACATCCCTACAGGTACTTACGCGAAGCCCAAGGTCCAGCGCAGCAGGAAAGCACGAAGCACCTCTGTGCTGGGCTACCTGGAGAGAGGATTTCCTCCACGAAAGGAGACGAACGATGGTATCTCATGATCTGAGCAGTAATACACTAGTTTCTAGCCAGGAGGGAGCGGTTGCGCAGGCCTTCTTGACCGCTCTGGAATTACGGGATTTTCCTCGCATGGAAGCCTGTTTTCATGCGGATATCCATTTCCGTGCGCTGGTTCCTCCGGGTGTCAGCGAAGGCTTTGGTCCTCAGGGAACTGGTTCCAGAAGTGGTTTGGGAAAGCCGATGCGTTTACGCTCATGAAAGCCGAGGTAGATTTCATCGCCAATCGCTGGCGCATTGCCTATCAGATTTCGGCTCCAGAGAATGGATGGCTGGCGAGTGATTGAGCAGCAGGCTATTTGCCTGTACCAGAGCTAGGACCAGGAAAGATGTTAGAAACTATCAGTGGACACTGTTATTCTAGAATTTGTCTGGGAAGCAGCATATGAAAGCAGCAAAAGCGGCAGTATGTGGGGCGTGTCAGAGGCCATGTGATGAAACCAGGGCACCCTCGTATTGGTGGTGTCCTGCTGGTGGTGGCTGGCCTCTATCAACTGTCGCCGCTCCAAACCTGAAAACTGTACGCTAAGATTTGGAGCGATGATCTTTCAATGGCAAATGCAAATGGTATGTCTAGAGAAGTACTGAATTGTGCTAATCACATTTCGGAAAGGAGAATCTCATCATGCATGGCGTTGCTTTGGTTCCAAGCGACAGGCTGGACATGCTCTGGCTCGATCCCAATTTTGCGATGAATTATCATACCTGGAAGGACATGGACCTCATTCCAGGTTCTCCTCCGACAAATCTCGGAGGGACTTTCACCAGTCCCCCTGTTGCAGTTGCCCTGGGGCAGGATCGGCTGGACGTCTTCGGTCTCGGTCTGGACTATGCCTTGTACCACAAGGTGCATGCTGCGGCTGCGCCCGTCGGGCAGCAGTGGTCTCCCAATTGGGAGAACCTGGGTGGCAACTTCACCAGCACCCCGGTGGTCGTATCGACCGGAAACAATCGCATCGACCTCTTTGGCCTCGGTCCCGATCAGGGGATGCTCCACCGGGGGTGGCACGGCTCTGTTGTGACTGGCATTTCGCCCTTACCTGATGCAGGGAAGTGGTCCGATTGGGATGAACTCGGGGGAGGTTTCACCAGTCTTCCCGCTGTATTGCCCGCGGCATCTGGGGCATTCGACCTATTCGCGCGGGGCCTCGACTTCATGATGTATCGCGCCACTTGGACACCGGGCGCACCGGCCGATTGGCAATTGCTTGGCGGCGGACTCCTGGGTGAGCCTCCAGCCGCCTCCGCTCCCGTCGCCGTCAGGGTGCGCAACGGCACGTATGTGTTTGTCACCGGAGCCGATGGCTCGGTTTGGTACACCGTGTTTGACGGCACAGTGTGGAAGCCATGGGAGTCAATGGGTCCTGCAAGCATGACAACTGGGGACAAAGACGCCGTTACGTTCATCTCTGAGCCAGTGGTGGTCGCCCTTTTCCCCGAATCCGACGTCGTTGACCCTGGCACCATAACGACATCCGGCATCACCGGCCAGCTTGCTTCACAACCTCCTCCGCTCATTTCCACGCGAACCCGTGTGGATGTTTTCGCCGTTGGCAGTGACAACCAACTGTGGCAAAAAACACTGGATCACGAGGGCTGGCATGATGAGATCGTGAACGGCCAAGAGACAGGAAACTGGATTTTGTTCGGAGACTCGTTCGCATGCGCTCCCTCGGTCGTTGCGCCAACCCGCGGAGCCACGTTGTTTGTGCCGCCTCCTCCTCGTTTCAGCCTGGTCGGACCGTGCACAGACGGCAAGATTCATCGCTTCCGATTCGACCCCACGCCAACACCTTTGAGCTCAGCCGGGGCATGGTTCGCGGATGATGCTCCCATCTACCGTCCGGCGTTTCGATTGCCGTCTTACTATGTATTCTCGATTGACAAGATGCAGGTCGATAGCATTCGGTCTTCCAGCAGTGACACTGATGTGATCACGGTGACGCTCAAGGTCGGCAAGTGGCCAACACTGAGCAAGAAATATACAGTGGACCCCGTGCACCAGAAGGGTATTCCCATCGCGACCGATGCAGCGGGCCACTTTGTCTTGAGCGACGGCATCTATGCCTTTGGGAATAATGTGACGTTTGGACCCATCGTCTTGGAGATGTGTGAACCGATCGTGCTGTGCTACGCAATTCATAACACCGGGGAGCCGGACAAGCTCGAAGATGCAGCAATTACTGCCCTGGTGAAGGGGACGGAAGATTTCGCGAACGATGTGGCGAAAAAATGGGTGAACCCAAAATCTCCCGAGGGGAGCGGATTGGTAGTTGCAGTCCTCAGCGCGACACTGGCCGGCAGTCTGTTCGGCGCGGTAATTGCGGCTGCCCTCGATTTTGGAGTTTCCTGGCTTCTCGCCAGTTGTGATGGCCTAGTGGCTGGAAAGACGATACCCTACCGCAGGGGCCGCGATGTGCAGGACCAGATAGCTCAGCATGGAGTGCAGGGAAAGGTGACAGGTTCTACGCAGTTTCTGGCCCGTTCGCCAGGTCACCTCTGCAATGACTCGTCCTATACTGTCTTCTCGTCAATAGCTGAGTTCAAATTTCCCAGTTAAGCAGGGCACGACATCTTCCGGAGATTCGCCTGTAGCCGTTCCCGCGAACATCCCTTGTGCCAGGATTCGCAAGAGGAGGGGGTGCCTTCTGGACCAGGGGGCTTGCCGCGGATGCACAGAGAAAGACAGAACCTGCGCGCCCGAATTGGACCAGATGCTGCGCCGCTCGCATGTGGCCAAGCGGTGCGATCTTACCCTACCCTAGTCGTCAGTTTCGCACTGACAGACCAGATGCTCTTGTGTATACAGTTTTTCAGTGGTTTTCCAAGGAGTTAATTATGGAATCAAATGAAGTATCCAACTTTAGAACACTCTTAGAGGAAGATTCAAAGTCTCCCTATCCTAAATATCCAAGCCAAGCACTCTTCGCTTTGAGGGACGACCGAGTAGTGGAGGCCCTCATTGTCCGCTTGAGAAATAAACAGACGCTCAGGTCTATAAAGCCTCTGCCTTACAATTTTAGGACTGGTCTTAATTTCATTTACTTTGAATTTTCTCCGAATGATTTAAATTCAATTGGTAGTGACTCCTGCCTGGTAATACTCAATAGCAAATGCGGAGTTGTTGGTATGGTCGACCCTTTCGATTTCGAACAGCCCAATCGTGCATTACCTCCGCTTCCTGAGAGCGAAGATACGGGGCCCATTAGCACTCTGCCATTCGCATTATCCAGGCCATCAGCAACGGAATTTCTCCGATTTAGTCAAGAAGAGCTTTATCCCACTGAGGTTAGAAGCCGTGCATTCTTCGCGAGCATCGGTGGCGGTGGCTTCGGTGACGGCGGTGGCTTAAGTGATGGTACCTCGCGCTCGCCAATTGGAACCCAAACGAGATGGCTTCACGGCGGCTGGACGCCTGGGCCATTTACTTGGGAAGAACTAGATACGAAACCAGACGAAATTGTTGACGACTACATAGCATAGCGAGAGAGCAGCTTCATTTATGAACCGCACTATTGTCATCGTTGCGCCAGATCACGACACTCATGCCTCAGTTATCAAAAGAGTGCTTGATACGGATTTTGCTACTGAGGCTGTAATATGGGATACCTCACATCTTCCAGCGAACGATTTCTTGACATTTCGTCCCCAGCCTAACAATGGATTGCTCCGTCTTCATTTGTCCGGTCGAGTGTTAGAAAGTGGCGATATCCACAGCATCTGGTGGCGACGACCTAATGGGTTTAATCTCTCGAAAGATATTTGCGAGGAGAAAGTTGCTCGTTTCTGCACTAACGAGTACTCTGCTCTTCTGTACGGGGCCATTGCGAGTCTAACGATTCCAATCGTCAACACACCACATGCAGAGAGTTTAGCAAACCGAAAGCCCTTTCAATTGACGATGGCCCAAAAGTCAGGGTTAGATACTCCGAACACGTTGATTTCGAACGATCCAGGTCAAGTTCGAGCATTCTGGGAAGAGAATCATAGAGATTGCATTTACAAGACGTTAACCCCAATCTCCGATCGATTCTGTGAAACACGGCGCTTAACTGAGGAAGATCTTTGCCATCTGGATAAGCTATGCCACGCGCCAATCATCGTTCAAGAGAGGATTGAGGGATTGGATGTGCGTATCAATGTTATTGGGTCCCAGGTTTTCGCTGCTTCTGTGAAGACGAATATACGAGAAGCTCAGACAGATTGGAGGCTGGATCTAGCATGCAAATGGGAAGAGTATGAACTCAACTCGAACGTAAAGCTTGCATTGCGCTCGCTTCTGAGGAAACTAGGCTTACACTATGGTTGCATTGATATGCGAGTGCAGCCTGACGGTAGAAACGTGTTCCTTGAAGTGAACCCATCAGGTCAGTTTCTTTTTGTAGAAATTGATACGGGTCAACCCCTTGTCAACGCGTTCTCGAACCTGCTCTTACATCCAGAGTCGGCGTGGGCGGCAGAGGCGTCGCCAAGTTAGCATAATGACCTGTCAGTGCGATAGAGAGACCATTCAAATTCGGGTGCTTGCTTCAATGAGGCAGAATCAACATCTACCACATCGCTATCTACAGGCATTTGTCCCCGAAATGGACAACCGTTCAAAAAGAGGTACTGGTTAGTCAATACCTCTTTTTGAACGGTCTCCTAATGACCCCGAAGTCGCCAGATACCAAGGCTGGGAGGGGATCAGTGAACCGGAGGCGCGTGCTTTTCTTCACGAGCAAAAGCAGGTCCAACCAGGGGTGCCTGACCACTGGTTTCAAATCGCCATCGAACTCAGGGAAACAGGCATACTCGTTGGCGATTGTGCTTTGAAGATTGAGGAGCATGATGAGCGCCAGGCCGAAATCGGCTATACGCTCTCCCGCACCTATCAAGGACACGGTATAGCATCAGAGGCCGTCGCGTGTGTCTTGGAATATACGTTTGTGACCCTGGATTTGCATCGGGTGATCGCGATTACCGATTGTGAGAATGTCGCGTCTGTCGCATTACTTGAACGCCTCGGTCTGCGTCGCGAAGGGCATTTTCTTCAGAACGTGTGGTTCAAGGGCAAGTGGGCCGACGAGTACCTCTATGCCATGCTGCAAGAGGAATGGCTCAACATCGGCAGCGCGAACAGGCGCAAGTGAATAGATCAGAGTATTCTGTCCATTCCGGTCCGTTCATACTCAAAGGCCTAAGAGGCCGACTACCCATTTTGGCTAGATTCCTATTCCGACTTTCTGTTCCAACCATGGGCAAACCCCTGTCTCTGTAGCGAGTGCCAACATGCGTGCTGTGACGATGATCTACCTCGCTTCAGAGAAGAGGCATCCCCAGATGCAACAGTTAGTTCTCTTGGGGATAATGTCTGGGAGCTGATGGTGAAAAGCCCATACACCAGGCATGCTTAGCGTACAGTGTCGCAGGCTGCTTCGCTGCTTTTCAAGCTTGGCGTACAGTTTTCACCTTTCAATCCGCTGACCCCTTTCAGGACAAAAGCTGCTGAGTTAGTTTCCGGGACATTTACCACAAAGCCCTCTTCTCATCTTTGTCTAAGAGATATGAATCACATATGTCAACAAGGTCGGGATGAGGTTTGACCACAGTATTCGTTCCATTCACGCTGGCTCCGTGCCACATCAGCAGCATCAGCCTGCCATGCAGCTACGTTGAGCTGCTCCGAGAGCGAGGCAATTGCTTCACGGCGTTCCTTTCGAACAATTTCCTGGCATCGTGAGCATTGAGTGTCGTTTTGAGGTCTCCGAATTGGACAGAGAGCACATGGTACATATCATCTTCGTTGAACTGCAACGAGAAGAGCGTCACGCGCTTTTTGCCGTCTGGTCTGTATTGGAAGTGAGGAAAGTCGATGGTATTCTGCATGGTTTCTCCCCCCACAGCATAGTGCATGGGTATCTTCTTTAGTGTCGTTGATGGGATCAAGAGGGAGATCCAGGTCACAATTTTATCGCAACGGATACTTTCAATATGTGTAATCCATCATATGAGTCGGTGTCGAGCAGTGCTACCCCAAGCCCGCTTAGGCAACTGGCTGGTGAGCCGTCTGATCTCTATTTTGTATGGTGTGCCCCTACATGACATCGGATCGTTTCGCGCTGTACGCTGCTCAGTGTTAGTGGCGCTGGAGATGCGCGAAATGACCTATGGCTGGCCCGTCGAAATGGTGGTCAAGGCGGCGCGGGCGCATTACCGTATCGTCGAGGTGCCCATCCATTACCGTCACCGCAGTCACGGCCGCTCAAAAGTAGCCGGAACGATTACTGGCAGTATGAAGGCCGCCTTCTCCATGGTGCGTACAACGTTGCGCTATGCAGGAACGAGGAGGACACATGCCTGATACCGCTCTGATCGTGATGGCCCGTTACCCAGAGGTTGGTGCAACGAAGACACACTTAGCACGCATGATTGGTGATGAAGAGGCGGCCCACCTCTACCGCGCCTTTCTCACTGACCTGGCTCGGAAGTTTGCCGGGCAGCCGTACGACCTCTACTGGGCTTGTACGCCAAAGGGTGTCGACTACTTCGCCTTCATGGTAATGCTTTCTCTGCAAGAATACCAGAGACAGAGCAGTTCTGCCAAGCTCTGCTATTTCAGCTCTGACGCTTCCTCGTCCGGGGTATTAGCCATACCAAAGACAACTCCTTATCGGCTCAGTATCACCGCTTAGCTCGTCGCATTGGCAAAACCAAAGCAATCATAGCGGTCTCCCACACCGTCGTCGTGAACTTCTACCATATGATCACCAAGCGTATTGCCTATCAGGAGCTGGGGGCGAACTACTTTGACACCGGAGATCGCGAACGTCTCACAAAACACACGGTCAAACGCTTAGAAGCCCTAGTGCAGGTTCAAGAGACCTCCTGTGTAAGAGACTCCACCAGTTCACAGCCAAAGTAATCACAAACCCGTTGTTTCACCTCTTGAGCGGTCAAGAACCGAGCGGGCTCGACAATGGCTCGCTTGCCGTGGACCCACTTTAGCTCAATGCGGTTGAGTCAGGGACTCTTGGTCGGCAGCCAGCACGGGATGATGCATACACCACGTTTGCCAGTGCGAGCCTCTTGCAGCACCGTCTGATTGTGCTCACGCTGCCAGGTTCTGACCTGCTTACTCACATGCCAGGATGCGTTATCCCAAATCAACACGAGCACCTGCTTGCCCTTCGCCTGGACCTGCTCACCCAGCCACTGCAGAAAATCTGTGGTCACCAGACTAGACTTCGCGTCCCGAAACGAAGCGCAGGTGCATGCAACCACTAGCGGCGGAAAGCATCCCGTAACAGGCGAGCGCTTTGGGATCAGGATCGTTCTTGTCCACCGAGAGCTCCTGCAAATGCAGTGGCTCGTCTTTTTCGCTCCAACTGTGCATATTTGGTTGGCTCACTCTGCTCCACCACACTTCATCAAGGTAGCCGACCTCCCATCCGTTGCGCTGTGCTAGGGCGATCAAGGCGTCCCGCCGTTTTTT
>JACZCU010030446.1_pt1 | contig 20778 bp, 19 predicted proteins | sample 8641851 | NCBI WGS metagenome assembly JACZCU01 (sample SAMN15324605, study PRJNA640507) | soil metagenome | isolation source: monocropping sugarcane control | place: China: Luxin town, Laibin City, Guangxi Province | collected 2019-07-25 | depth 10cm m | reverse complement strand
GAGGGCAGTCAAGACACCTTGCGAGGGCAGTCAAGACACTTTGCGAGGGGCAGTCAAGACACCTTGCGAGGGGCAGTTAAGACACCGCGCGAGGGGCAGTCAAGAAAAAATGCAAAAAAGTGACGGACACCCGCAACGTTTCTGTTAGTGTGCTATGGCGATTGGGTAGAGGTCGCAGACGGTGATACCTGCGGCGTTGGACTTCCCGTCGCACTGGCAGTTGCTGTTGCGCCTGGCGTTGCCGTCACCGTGGGTGTAGTGGTAAAGGTTGCTGCCGTTACTTTCCACACCTGGGCATTGCTAAATGCCGCATCGGTGGGGAGTGTATTGTCAATGGCCGCTACACCGATTTTGCCTGAACTCAACGAATTATCTGTGACACTCGTGATATATTGCCGGTTGACGAACAGGTAAATAGTCGCTTTATAAGCAATGACAGCAAGGGTGTTGGTTTGCTGTAAGGTCGTAGTGATTGCTGCACTGTATCCGCTGCTTAAGGTTGTGGCAAACTTGCTGCCTTGATAGAGATCGAGCGCGTAAAAGCTGCGAGTATCGATGCGGAACATGTAGAAAGAACCGGTGACGCTATTGGCACGGAAGATAATGCCGCTCTGCCCGCCTCTGTCGATCATCATATCTATCTGGTAAGCGAAATCACTAAAATTAGTAGCCTCGGCCAGGCATGGTTGAAAAAAACCATTGCGCGTCTCGATGGCATGATAAGAACCCTTGAGGAATACACAGCCTCTATCAACTGTACCGCTGGTCACATCCCATTTGCTGCTGCTTGTGCTATCGCTCAATGGATCATTGAGCACAGGAGTTCCACTGGTAGCCTGACTCAAAATATTTCCCTGTGCTGTCGCTGTCGTTGTCAAATCTCCTGTTTGAGCTGTCACCGTTGCGCTTGCTCCAGCTTGAACGGTGGCCGTAGCATAGATATTGCTATTGGCCGTAGCATAAGCATTGTCGGTTCCCTGGATCTGGGCCTGTGTAGTAGCCTGTACCTGGGCTGTTAACCGGGCTACTACGCTGGCCGCGTTATGCAGGGAGTCGCGATATTGCACCGTGGTGGCGTAGATAGCGAAAGCCAGGCCACTAACAATCAACGCCACAGCTAGCACAATAACCAGAATGATTATGCCGGTAGGCTGCGTTTCCTGGCGGCGCGCATTAATTGGCATCGGAGGCCATGTAGGTACTGCAGGAATAGGCTCGGTAATATCAGTAGGCGAGACGCGTTCTGGCCCTGGCCGTGGTAGTGGTACCTGATTTCCATCTGACATCTTCTGTTGTATCCTTCTAGCCTTTTTCCTTTTTACACCCCGTTACTATATCATGTTAAGGCAAGTCCCATACCTGCGCATTACTAAATGCTACATCTATATTGCTTCCGGGCAAATTCTCTGTATACATCCCAATTTCACCAGATCCATTGCCCGCATCACTCACACTTGTGACGAGTTGTTTGTTGATGAATAGAGATACTTTCTCTCCTTGTGCCATCACAGCTATCTGGTTAGTTTGGTTCAGGCCTGTATGAATGGCTGAGCTATGTCCAAATGCCAGCGGTCGATTATCCATTTCTGCTGATAATGCATAGAAGCCAGTCATGGTAATGATGAAAGAAAAAGAGGGGGTAGTTTCATCATAAGAACGAAAACTGATACCTCCATCAAAGCCATTGATAATTGTCTGCTGCACCTGATAGATGAAATTATTATAGCGCGTTCCTGCCGCAGGACAAATAATGGTAAGGTCCTTGGGCGCAAGACGTAAGTGGTATGCTCCATTGCTGAAACTACAGCTTTTTGTGTCTGTACTTTTTATGCTCCAAATGCTGCTGGTCTGACCGTTCAAAGGGTCAGTCAACGTGGGACTCTCACTAGTGATGAGATTATACGTATTTTGTGGTGATTGAGCATTGACCGTAGCTGTAGCTTGCGTTTCTCCTATGACAATGCCTTGAGCAACTGCTGTGGCATTGGCCTGCAATTCCGCCGGGTGAACAACTGTTGCATAGACGAGCATTCCACTACCGCTACCAACAATCAGTAAGGTAAGGAGTATGAGTAGGAATATCCCTGCGCGTGTAAGTAAAGGTGTACTTTGGACGAATTTCTTCTGCATTGATCCCTGTTGTGACTTTAAAGGATCGGCAGGTTGTAACTCAGGTGAAGTTCGAGTAACCTTTGTGTCGATTGAGGATGAGGCCTTAGATGCTGCCAATTGCGGACTGTAAGGAATATAGGGGAGAGCCTCGCTCTCGAGTTCATAGGTATTAGTATCGAAGGCTGTATCTTTGGTAGTTACAGGTGCAACGCACCTGGGGCACAGCGTTGTTCCGTTTGGGGTTTCAGTTCCACATGTTCGACAATGCATATTCGATTTCTCCTGGCATGTATGTCAACGATAAAAAATACATATATTGTTATCTTTGCTATGTTACCCCTTGTTTCATAGGCTCCAAACTTGCGCATTGCTGAATACCGTGTCTACCGCTCCACCGATCAAGGTATTCTGAGCAAACAAGGCGATTTGGCCTTGTGTAGAAGCGCTATTCGAGACATGACCCAGCTGGTGCTTATTAACATATATATAAATTTGACCGTCGAATACAACAGTTGTTAGCAAGTTAGGCTGATTGAGTCCAATATTGATCGATGTACTGTGACCACTAAGGAGATTTGTGGTACCACCGTTTTGTAGGACAGTCAGCACGTATCCACCAACGTGATCAATCGCAAAGATATAGGCGAAACCTCTACTGTAATTGAAAATGAGTCCTCCTACTCCTGGCGTAATAAGCGTCATTTGTGCCTGATAGGCTAAATTTTTAAATAAGCTTTTATATGCCAAGCAGAAGGCACCACCTGCCTGCATAGATGCTTTGACGTGAAATACGCCATCAATAAAACTACAGCCATAGTCATCAAAAGCCCTATGAATCCAAATAGTGGTTGTTGGATTGTTGAGTGGATCATCAATAACCGGCGTTCCGCTAGTAGCACGCGCATAAAACTGGTCAGGCGTCAGAGCCGCCGTGGTAGCGCTGGCCTGAGCAAGTACCTGGGCGGTACTCTCTGCCTGCGTTGTTAGCACAGTCTGCGCCACCGCAGTCGCCTGGCTATGCAGTTCGCCAGGATGTGTAACTGTAGTGTAATAGAACAGCCCACTGCCCCCAATCACCAGTAATACTAGCAAAATCACAAGCAGGGTAACCGAGAGGGGAGAGAAACGGTGCATGGGTGGATAAGCCGTTGGCACGGGTGTCTGGGCAGCAGCAGCTAATGTTTGTGGTGGCGGTGTCTGTATCGTACTACTTGCGTATGATCCTATTGAGCTTACTGGCCTTGCCGGTAATACAGGTGCGTTGGGATAATTCTGTGCGGGTGCACCGCCGCTTGCAGGTATAGCTGACGGAGTGCCTGCAGCTCGTGGGTTAGAACTGTACTCTATATATGCAGTCTCCCCAGTTTGATCTCCATAAGAGAGTTGCATACCGCAGCGGGGACAGCTATCTATGCCAGATGGTAGCGGTGCGCCACAATTTGTACACTGCATAGTCTTTACCTCTTAACTCAAAGAATGTCAATTTCAGAATGAAGTGTCCTACGACAAGTTCCATACCTGTACATTATTGAAAGCTACATCCGCAGGCTTTGTATAGTTTTCTGCCAGCAGGCCAACGTTGCCAACTGTATAGGTACTGTCACTTGCCTGCCCAAGAAAATGTTTATTGATGTACAAGTAGATACTACGGTTCTTCAAAAGAGCCGAAATCCATGTAGGAAATGGTACCGACGTTGCTAGAAGTGGATACAGTGCAGCCAAACGCTGGACACCATGTTGACCCGGCAGCTAGCGCTGCTCCACATGCAGAGCAGTTCATAACGGTTGCTTCCCCCTTATACAACTTTATGAATTGGAGAATTATGTGGGGCATCCATCCTACCTGGCATATCTGTCTTTAGAGGTAACTCTTACTCTGCCCCAGGTCCAGGTAGGTTGGATGCTCAAGCAAGTGAATATCCTGATTTTGCGCTAACGCTTATATATTCCAGACCTGTAAGTTGTTAAACGTTGCGTCTGAGGGCGTGCTTTTCGAACTCCCTGACATCACGCCAATTTCTCCGGCCCTGGACGTGCTGTCACTGACTTTCGTAATAAACTGCTTGTTGATAAAAATGTAGATATCGTTTCCTCGTGCTATTACGCCTAATATGTTTGTGCTATGCAGACCTGGATTGATCGCAGAGCTGAAGGCTGCCGCTAAAACATTGCCATTAACATATCCTGAAGCGCTCGGCTGGGCGTAAGCAAGTACGTAAACCCCTTCCAGTGAGAGGCCGAACAAGTAAAGTTTGTGATTTACTTGATCAGTACGAAAAAATATGCCACCCAGGTCGCCACTCATAATTGTCACTTGAATCTGGTAGGCAAAGTCATTGTAGGTATTTCCTAAAGCCACACAACCGACCGAACCTTTACTTGAAGTCGCGTGCAAGGAACCTCCCGCGAATGTACAGCTACTGTTGCTACTTCCCAGGTTTGACCAGGTGACACTGCCCTGGCTGGTGAGCGGATCGTTCAGGGTAGGCTTACCTGCGGTGACGCGCGTATAGAGGTCCTGGGGTGACAGCGCGTTGAACGTCGCGGTAGCATTGGCTGCCGTCTGAGTAGCATGGAGATGATTAGTTTGTAGCGTTTGCGCCGTAGATGTGGCTTGCGCACTCAATTGCTGTGGGCGCACAACCGCGGCATAATATGCTAGAATACTTCCTCCGATGAGAACCAGGGCCAGGATGGCCAGCAGCGCTATGATGCCACCTGAGAGACCCCGCTTCTGCGGCTGGACTGCCGTCTGCGGTTGTCCAGCTACCACCTGCCCAGGCAGGTACGCGCCTGGCTGTTGTTGGGCTTGCTGCGCTGGATACTGCTGTCCGGGTGTGAACATGTTAGATGCTTGTGGTGGGGGTGTCTGACCCGGCGTATACATATTGGGTTGTGGCGCTGATCTTCCTTGCGGCGGGAATTGCTGCCCTGCTGGGAACGAGTTCGGCGTTTGTGGAGCGGGCTGCTGCCTGTTTGCTGCTATGTCGGGCGTTTGTGGCGGGGTCTGCTGCCACCCTGCGTACATATTGGCCTGCCACGCTGGCTGTTGTGGCGGAAATGCCTGACCCTGCTGTGCTTGCCCCGGTCTGTTTGCCGCGGGCGTGGAAGAGGATGGCGCTGATTCCTGGAACGCTCCAAAGTCAACATATGGGATGGCATCGTCTCTCGCATGATAATCGACGGGCCCACCCGGACTATAGCTTGTCGCTGGTTCCGTCGTGGTAGGTTTGCCACAAGTGGGACAGGCGGTCATATCAGGCCGCAGCGGCGTCCCACAGTTTGTACAGTGTGTCGTCAATTTTCGTCTCCTTACAGTCTCCAGACTTGTGCATTTGTGTATGCGACATCGCTACTAGTTGAACGGTTATCTACTATCAGGCCAATTTGGCCAGACTTATATGTACCGTCGTTAACGCTGCCCGCAAACTGTTTGTTGACGTAGAAATACATATTATTGCCGCGTGCAACAATAGTGAGCAGGTTGCTTTGACCTGGATTTTGTTTGAACACTGTACTTTGACCGTAACCTATTTGTGTATTGTGGTTTGCGTCCCTGGAGACGGCAACAAAATATGTGCCATCACGTCCAATACTTAGTATATAGAATTTGGATGCTGAACCGTTTGCGCGAAAAACGAGACCGCCTGCATCACCCCGCACGATATTCATCTGCACCTGGAAAGCAAAGTTGCTAAAGTTCGTATTCTGGGCTATACAGGTAAAGTAATAGCCCTTTGGCGTCAGGCTAGCATGATAGGCACCATTGCCGAAGGCGCAGCCGCCGCCGCCCTGGGCCTGGTCTTCATCCCAACCACTGCCAGAGTTGCTTGCCAGCGAGTCGTTAAGGACAGGTGTACCACTTGTAGCCGTGACATAGATATTTTGCAGTGCGGTAGCCGTGGCCATCGTATTGGCCGTGGCTACGGCCTGGGCGGTAGAGGTCGCATTGGCTATTGCCACGGCTGTACCTGTGGCCCGGGCGTTTGCCTGTGCCGTCGCCCGTGCTTCCTGGGTCAGTATAGCCTGTGCAGTACTGGTGGCTTGCATATGCAGCTGTGCCGGGTGGTAGACGGCCGAATAATAAATAAGTCCGAAGCCACTAAGCACAAGAAGCAATACTGCGGCAGCGATCGCTATCATCATTCCACGGGATAGGCCGCTTTTACGTCGAGGTGGCTGCTGTTGAAACGGGGGAAACTCTTGCTGTGGCACCGAGTAGGTAGGCTGTTGCGCATTGGCATAATAATGCTGCTGCGGATTAACGTAGTATGGCTGCTGTACAGGTGCTGGATAGGCTGGTTGTCTAAAATTTACGCCTGAAGAAGCTGAGGGTGGGATCGGTGTGCGTGGACCTGCCTGGACAGCCCCGCCTGGGGTTGAAGCAGGTTGAACCGAGCCTGCTTCCTGAAAAGAACCGGGTTGGTATGGTCCCGCCAATCTCGTCTTATCCGCTTGTGCCTCTGACGGAGTTGATGCCGATTCTTGAAAAGAGCCCGGCGCATATACTTCCCCTTGCGCAGGCCTGTCCGCTTGAGCATCTGGCCACTTTGAGACTGTCTCCTGGAAAGCTCCGGTATCATATGTGGGAGCACCACAGGCAGGGCAATTATTTGCCCCAGGTGGAAGAGTAGCACCACACGACGTACATTGCTGCATAGTGGGTTCCTCCTGATAATACATGTATAAAAATAGGTGCAAATTGCTGTGTTAGCATACCATTCTTTTGACTCCATGCCAAGATGGAAAATCGCAACCATATCACATCTTGAGGTTAAGCATTCGTCGAATTACGGCTAATCATTCTACAATTGCCACACCTGGAGATTGCTGAAGGTTACTTCGGTTGGGTGTGTATTGTCTTCAGCGAAGACTCCAATCGAGCCTGAACTATACGTGGCCTCGTTGACGCTGGCGACATATCGTTGATTGATATACAGAGAGATATTGCTGCCTTTAGCAATAACGGCAATCTTGTTTGGCGTATTGAGGCCGGTATGAATAATATTTGTCGCTGTACCTGTTAAGAGGTTCTTAGTGCTATTGGCATTGCTACCCGTGTACAGGAAGAGATCGTATTCTCCATTCTGGCCCACGCGGAAGAGGTAAAACTTGCTTGATCCATCGGAACGGAAAATAAGGCCGCCCCGGTCACCCTTAAGGATTGTCATTTGCACCTGGAAGGCGAAGTTGTTGAAGTTGCTATTCTGAGCGTAACAGGGAGCGAAGAAACCCGCCTGTGGCATGCTGGCGTGATAGCTGCCATTGCTAAAAGCACAACCGCCGCCGCCCGTCTTGTTATCCACTTCCCACGCATTGGAGTCCTGCTGCGCCAGCGGGTCGTCAATGGTAGGTGATCCGCTGGTTGCCTGCGTATAAGTACCTTCCAGGGCTGTTGCCGTTGCCTTTGCCTGGTTCGTCGCTTGTGCTACCGCTGTGCTTGTAGCATACACATATGCCTGCGCAGTAGCCGCAGCCTGTGCGGTACTGGTCATATTGGCCTGAGCTGTGCCTGTGAGTTTTGCCTGGGCTGTAGAAGTTGCCTCTGCCTGCAGTTGAGCTGGTCGAATGGCGGTGGCATAGATGATAATGCCGCTCGCTCCAATAATCAGCAGGACAAGTATAACAAGCAGCGCAATCATCCCTTTAGAGAGACTACTCCGCCGGGGAGCATGGCCCGCCGGTGGTGCATATTGCATATACGCCTGAGCTGGCGGAGGGTTATACACCGGCGTGACCGGTCTTGCTTGCTGCGTTTGGTTCGCATAGAACGCTTGTTGATCCGGGCTGGAATAATGAATATTCCTATCTTGCGCATCTGCTGCTGGATATCCGCCCGGGCTTACCAGCGGTGGCGGTGGTGGCTGTATAAACTGGGTCGGGCTATCACTGTCCTGTTGTGGAATTGTTTGCGGCGCAGATTGTTCACTCCCCGCGATTGCAATTGTCAGGATAAGCGCCCCCCGTTCGTTGCCGTATCCAGATGGCTGCCCCTCTCCCTCCAGGCGTATCTCCTGACCATTGTGTGTACCCGCCGCTATATTCACCACAATCTGTCGCCCATCCGGCAGGTTGAGCTTGCGTTGAGTGCCAGCGAGCGCCTCCGCCTGGCTTACCGCCAGGGTCGCGCGAATATCTCCGTTTTGTTGCCCTTGATACGCCATCTTGTCCTTCTATTTTTGCTCTCTTTTCAGAGCATAGTATATCATAGCCGGGTTAACCAGGCGTACACGTTGTACACAAAAACACCGTGAACATCAGGGATTGAGTATAATTTGCCATACCATTCACGGTGTCTTGCTATCTGCGAACGAGATCTAGACCATGCCAAGTTCCCATTTGGCGTCTTCTGTCATTCTGTCAGGTGACCAGGGAGGATCAAAGGTCATTTCGACCTTACACTCCTTGACATTCTCAACCTCTTCCACTCGCGACTCAACTTCGGTGATAACATCGCCTGCCATGGGACAACCCATCGAAGTCAGCGTCATCTTCACATCAACGCGGCCGCTTTCATTATCGATATTAACTTCATAGACCAGGCCCAGATCGACGATATTGACCGGTATTTCAGGGTCATAACATTCATGCAGGGCGTCCATGACTTCAGCTTCATTAATTTCTGCCACGCTTGGAGACTCCTTTGCTTATTAAACCTAGTAATTTACTAGGAATTATAGCCTATCAGGACGGTTACTGTCAAAGACCCATTATCCAAACCGCTCCTCGATGCGCTTTAAGAACAACTGGATGAAATGTCCGGCATCGACCCCTACGGCTGCCAGTACATTCGGGGGTGGTACATTGGGACGCCCAAAATAGGCGACTGTTTCGCCCAGTGTCAGACTCCCTTGCAGTTCCACGTCAACGTACATAGACTCCCACCTCAGCAGTTCTGGTCGAAAGGCCGCGGCCAGGGCAAGAGGGTCATGCATATGAAAAGCCGTTACGCCATAGGCCGGTCCAAAGACATCGAAATAGTAATCGAGCATGTGCTTGAGGGTGCGCATCACCTCGCCTCCACTACTTACAAGCCTGTCTACCTGCTCGCGCTGCATGCGTGTTTGCATCGTTACGTCGAGGGCGACCAGGCGCACAGGCCAGCCTGCATGCAGCACAATATGAGCTGCATGTGGGTCCGCGTAAATATTGAACTCGGCGCTCGGTGTATCATTGCCCGGAACAAGTAGGGCGCCTCCCATAATCACCACTTCACGCACCTGCTGGATAATGGCCGGTTCACGCCGGGCTGCAAGGGCGATATTTGTCAGTGGCCCGATTGGCACCAGCGAGATTTCCCCCGGCGCACTGAGAACCGTTTCAATAATCACATCTACCGCGTGCTTCCCTACAGGTCGTAGGCGTGGTTCTGGAAGCTCTACCTCACCCAGGCCATTGCGCCCATGCACAAACGCGGCATCTACAGGCTTGCGCACCAACGGCCATGAGCTGCCTCGGGCGACCGGAATATCGCCCCGTCCCACCAGTTCAAGCAATGCGAGGGCGTTGCGTGTAGTGAGATCGACATGTACATTTCCGCTCACCGTCGTCACTGCTTCGAGCTGGATTTCTGGCGAGGCCAATGCCAACAATAGCGCCAGGGCATCGTCTATTCCCGGGTCAGTGTCGAGTATAATGCGCCGCATCAGTCTCTCCTTGTCCATTTAGAATGATCTCCGCTGTAGGAATGCCTCAACCTCCCGGCGGGTTGGCAAACCTGATTGTGCCCCAAACTTTGTTACCTTCAGCGCGCTTGCGCACACAGCAAAGCGTAAAGCATCCTCAGGAGCTTGCTTCTCTGCCAGGGCCACCGTCAATGCTCCCACGAAGCAATCGCCCGCAGCAGTTGTATCAATGACCTGGACGCTGGGAGCTTCCTGGTGGATGATCTGCGTCTTGCCTGCCGCATCATCACTGGCGAGAATGGCTCCCTGGGAGCCCAACGTAATCACCACTTGAGGAATACCTTGCTCATGTAGCACGGTTGCCACAATCCGCGCATCTTCCAGGCTTTCTACGCGTTGCCCGCTTATCAGGCTCGCTTCCGTCTCATTCACGACCAGGACCTCCACCTGCTGCAGCGTCTCTTTGGGCAGAGGCTGACTGGGAGCCAAGTTCAGAATTACAGGCACGTTCACTTTATGGGCGGCTTTAACAAGCGCTACCACCGTATCGAGCGGAATTTCAAGCTGCAAGACCAGGGCATGTGCCTGCGCGATGGCCTTGTCGATGCGAGCCATTTGTGCTTCATCATACCCAACGCGTATATTGGCTCCGGAGGCGACGACAATAGCATTATTACCATCAAGCCCCAGAAAAATAAAGGCCACTCCACTCGCTTCTTCCTGGTCGACAACTATCAGCCCCGTATCTACGTTGTCGGCTTGTAGTGCGCTGAGCAGGCGCTCACCAAACGGATCGCTGCCAACGCGCCCGGCCATCCTGACGGCGGAGCCCAGGCGCGCGATAGCCACCGCCTGGTTTGCCCCCTTACCGCCTGGCACCAATTTAAGTGAGCCTGCGCCCAACATCGTCTCACCTATTACCGGCAGCCGTGGTACCCGCACAACCTGGTCCATATTCAGGCTACCTACAACGAGAATGTTACTCTTCGCTACGGACATCTTGTCTTTCCCCTGCTTGGTAGTGTTTTTGTTAAGCAGCATACGATATGGCTGGGTATCTATGCAACATACGCAGTCTTCGGCGTGCCGCTTTTTTGGGCATAAATTGCTTTGAAACGCAACCGTGGTTAAGATTTCTCAGTCTCAATCCACAAATCTTAACCTGCCTCACAACCTTCTCATAACTGCAGGTTAATACTTGTGTTGTATATAAGTAAAGTAGTATGAAACCCACTACACTGTGGTTGGCAACGCCCAGGCGTCGGTTCCACGTTGTAAACATACAAACCGTCGATGGATCGCACCCCCCTCCATGTCACCGGTCGTATGATACAATTATTAGATGGACAACGTACAGCATTAGTCTCTCTACAAGCGCTCGCGGCTGGGGCATTGGCCTTGGCAGAAGAAGCCTGGCCGATCTCAATGGAGTATTAGCTCTAAATAATTAATAGAGGTGGTATAGTGTCAACTATATTTCTTGACCGGGATGGGGTAATCAACGAGAATAGAGCAGATTATGTAAAAAGCTGGCAGGAATTCCAGTTTTTAGCGGGGTCACGTGAGGCGATTGCTCGCTTAACTCAAGCTGGTCATCGCATTGTGGTGTGTACGAACCAGGCAGCTATAGCGCGCGGACAGGTAACACGGGAGACGGTTGAGGATATCCACCAGCGTATGATCGCCAGTATCGCTGAGTATGGTGGGGCAATTGAAAAAGTATATTACTGCCCCCATAGCAGAGAAGAGAATTGCAACTGCCGTAAACCTCGCCCGGGCATGTTGCTCCAGGCCCAGCACGAGCTAGATATTAACATGAGTGACGCCATCTTTATTGGTGATAGTATCACCGACGTGCGCGCCGGTTTAGCTATTGGTATACATACTATACTGGTGTTGACCGGTTTAGGTATGGAGCAATTTCGCGCCCATCACCATGAGGCTGACGGCCCCTTCCGTATCGCACTGAATTTGCGCCACGCCACCGAGAGCATTCTCCAGGGTTCGCATCTCCACGCTAGTACGCCCACAGCCCTTGAACAAGCCTGCTACTCGATGCTCACCATATCCGAGCGCCTGGATACTCTCGATGTCTATGTATGAATTTCACCTCCCCACCGCTTCTTTAAATGCCGCCAGTCTCCCGGGTGTGCCTACAACGATAATCGCGTCTCCTGCTTCGATACGCGCCTGTTGGCGTGTGCCGCTAATCAAGCCGCCAGGCTTTTTTAAGGCCACGATCATAGTATCATCGCTCAATGTATTTTGCGCGTCGGCTATTGTCTTACCTACTAGTGGCGATGAGGCTGCCAGGATAACCTCCTGTACTGCTAGTTCGACATTGCCAGCCCTGGTCAAACTATCGAAAAATTCGATAACGCCTGGTTGAAAGGCCAGGTTCGCCATACGATGTCCGCCAATACTATAAGGCGATAGCACACGGTCGGCTCCGGCCAGTTTGAGTTTGGTCTCCGTCTCATCATGATTGGCCCGCGCTACGATAAAGATCTTAGCATTGAGGTGGCGTGCGGAAAGGGTGATATAGATATTGTTGGCATCATTATCTGTGGCCACCAGCAGGCACTTTGCATGCTGGATGCCTGTCTCACACAGCCTTTCGTCGCTTGTGGCATCACCCTGCAAGGGCCAGGTAACCGCGTTGCGTACAGGCCTGCACATTGGCTTCATTATCGTCTATAACCACGAAGGACAGGTGCAGAGCGGTGAAATCTTCGGCAATGCGCGAACCAACGCGTCCAAAGCCACAGATAATGTAGTGATCGCGTAAAGCGGCAATCCTTTTGTCCATAAATCTCCTCCAGATTGCCTTGTGCAGGTGGCCCTTGAGCAAATACTCCATACCCACACCCAGCGTGTAGAGTAGCGAACCAACGCCAAACACCATCACGAAAATGCTAAAGAGCCGCCCATTTGGCGAAAGGGGCTGTACCAGCAGTCCCACCGTCGTCATCATGCCAATCGTTGTATACATAGCATCGACAAACGTAAGCTGTTCAAGCAGCATATAGCCCGTAGTGCCTATTGCCAGGACGCTGAGTACCAGGATAGCAGCGATTCTGAGGTGACGAAAAGAGCCTGGAACGTTCATTGGCGTTTAGCCTTCGTCATAGGTAATGACGGTTTGCATACTGCGACAGTACGTCAATAAGCGCTCAAAATACGGTAAGCTCTCAAGGGCGCTGGCGCATCCCACGACGATTAATTTACGCTGAGCACGTGTGAGAGCCACGTTCAAGCGGTGTGGGTTGGTCAAAAACTCGCGTAGGGGACTGCTGCTCTCGGGCGTCTGCGCGGTCGCGAATGACATGATAATCACCATACGCTCCCCCCCCTGGAACCTGTCTACAGTATCAACACTCATCAGCGTTGCGGGCGACAGACCCTGCCAGCCGCTTGCTCTGTTGTCGCTAAAGAGGTGGCGTCGTATATTGGCAACCTGAGCACGAAATGGCGCGATAATACCAATATCTTGCTGCCCAATACCTCGCGCCAGTAACCCCTGTACGACTGCCCGCACCGCTCGCGCCTCGGCGTCACTCCTCTTTGAACCTGCCCTGACCTCCTCATTGTCACGCACATCCAGAAAGACCAGCGGATACCCCGGCTGCATGGCTTGCTGCACAGTTGATGCTTCCTGTACTGCTTGCGTACTGGTAGCTGCTAGCTCTAGCACGCGCGTGGCAACTGTTGGGGCTGCTACCAGCGCCCCGTCATAAAAGACACGTGATGAGAAATTGGAAATCCACCTGTTCATCCGGTATTGCGTGCGCAGCGAGATACACGCGCTCTCCCCTGCTTGCTGTTCTTTCGTATAGTCATCATCCAATTGTTTTAGATAGCCAAAGAGCGAGTTACCCAGCCCCTGCTCAGCGGCCTCCTTACTCAAGACCAGGGGCGGTAATTGTTTCTCATCTCCTACTAGTATAAAGCGTTTGGCTAAACGTAGGGGACCTAAAATAGCCGGAATAGTCAATTGACTGGCCTCATCCACGATTGCCACGTCAAATTGGAATAGCGCGTCTTCTCGTTGAGCGAACGTAGTGTTGCCAGCTTGTGCAGAGTATTTCTCCGCGGACCATGTCGCTGCTGTCGAAGCCACTACAGGTGCCACACGTAATATTTTGCGTACAGGTAGCTCTTGAGTCTCTACCAGCTTTTGCAGGAGTCGTTCCTGGATATGCATATCTACGCCGCGCTCATGTCCCAGGCGCACATAGTCATGAAAGCCTTCCGCGTCGAGCCGCTTAAGCATGTTATCGACGGCCTGGTTGGTAAAGGCCGCCAGCATCACCCGCTGCCCCTGTTGGCACAGCCGCTTGACGATCTCGGCTATTACACTCGTCTTGCCGGTTCCTGGCGGTCCCTGTACCAGCAAATAATCCTGCATCTGTAGAGCGCGTTCAACCGCAAGGTTCTGTTCAGCGTTAAAATCTGGACGTGCGAGGACAGCTCGTTGTGTAAAGCGGGGACGCACCTTACCTGAGACAAGGTCACGCAGGTGAGCATCGACTTGTAGCCAGCGTAAAAGATTTTGCACCGTGCGCGCGTGCACCAGGTTATTTTCATAACGATCGATCAGCGCCGGGTGGGCGATGAGCTCAGGACTCCACACCCGCACTCGCTCAGCGCTGATCTGTTTGATCGTACCGGTTACCACTTCGCCTCTTACCGGATCACCATCACTAAGCAGTATTTCGTCACCCTCGCGCAACTCTGATGTATTCATACAGGCAAATTCCTGCTCCCATTCGCCCTGTCCGCTTGGTTCTGCGGGACCCACCGACCTCAGTTCGCTGATAGCCGCTCCTCGTTCGATACGTTCCGCCACCGGTGTCTGCCACAACAGGGCCAGTTGCCGCTCTCCCTCCCTGCCCTCCATGTGCAACAAACGATAATACCTGGCAAAAAATGCCTGGTCCTCCTCGCTATACACATATTGCAAATCCGGTCCCACACGTCCCCCGTCTATGGAATGGCCTTTTTCTGCCTTTTGTCCATTGCCCTGGTCATCGTTACCTCTATCCGGCTCGGGAGGTAGCCATCCAAGCAGCTCTGAGACCTGCATACATTGGTCGAGCATGCTGCATTTAGTGCAGCGTGATGGTCCCGGTGGTGCCGCTGGAGCACCCAGTACATGGCTCAGCACCAGCATATTGCGTTTTGTATTAACCCGTTGGAGTTCTCGCACCGTCGACTTGAGGCCGAATGCCTGAGCCTCACCAGGTGTTCCACTGTAGAGCAGCGTGGCCAGGGCCTTCTCCATCCTGGGGTTGCGTCGTACAGTCAGCAGCGCATGATAGCCATAGACCTGCCAGCGATGATCAGGTTTCGGCAAATTTCCCGAACCTCCTCCCGTCTTTAGCTCCAACAGGCGCTGTCGATTGGATTGCTGCCACAACAGATCAAGCCGCCCCCTCAGGCCAATTTCTGGCGCGAGCAAAAATGTCTCTGCTCGTACCAGGTTCTCGTTGCGCTGAGCATTACCGACCTCACTATCTGCCGAGCCTGTGCTGCCATTGTCAGGCATATCCCAGAGGGTGGCACTCTGATTCTGGTACCATGTTGCCAGGCTCGCCAGGTGTGGTGCCGCCTCTTCACGTATCTGTTCGCTCGTAACATTGGTCAGAGCCAGGTCGATGCTGCTCTGAGCCAGCTCCTGCTCAAAATGGCGCTGGAGAATAGCCAGCGGGGTCTCTTGTCCCTCGCGGTCGTGGTCACGCATCAATGCACCCCGGTCATGCTCTTTGAGCAGCTCCTTAAAGCAATGGTGAACCAGGTTACCACGGATGGTCGCCGCCGTTGTCGTCGATGGCACTAGCGAGTTTAGCAGGTACTGGCGTGAGCAATATTCTGCCTGGTTCAAGTCTGTGATGTTAAGCAGCACATTGGGCTCCAGTACTGCTAGCGTGTAGGAATTGGCAACGTAAATGTGGCGTAGCTGTCCTTTGCTCTCGACAATCGAGGGAGGAGTAGGAAGATGATAGAGACGCAGCGTCAGCTTGCGTATTACTATGCCTCGTTCGCGTAGCTCTTTGACAAAGGAACTGTAGTAGTGGCTCAGGCGCAATTCGGCTCGCGTCGTACCTGTATCAATGATGATCGTGGGTACCTTTTCACCATTGAGCGTTTGCTCGACGGCAGCGACAATGCTACCATCAAGTTTGTGGAGCGCACAGGGAGCCTGGGGATCAAGAACGCACAGAAAGCATCCATGCTTTGCCTCTTCTTGCTGTTCGCTATCCTGCGCTGTCATCAGGCTCCCCCGACCGTTCAACGACTGAACATATTTTCTTTTCTTTCACCTGCTGAAGCAAGTGTACGAAAAGAACAGATTTTCGTCAAGGGGTAATACCAAATCCGATTCTGTTTTCTGGGATAGATTTGTTGGGCTGATCAAACCAGGCTTTGCGGATGGCGCGGCCAAAGAGCAAGATCAGAGAAGTTTTTTTCTACGAATGTATGGTAAACTGTTCATGCTCACGGCATGTGTGGCTGCAACGTGTCCTCAAAGACTGGGCGTTGCCGCATTCCATACGCTCACTCCTGGCACGTTCACACGCGAAACAAGGTGGAATGTTGTTCACATCTGATACATCGGAGGCAGAAATATGAACTCTCTCTTTGAGGGAAGGGAGTCTGACTCCCCGTATATAGAAGCGGTCTGGCGTGGTCGGGCCGGCAGCGATTATGCTCCTGTTTGCCCGGCCTCTAACCGTTGGCATCTGCTCTTTCTCAGACAGAATGGAAGGGTCAAAGTCTCTATGGAGGGACCATTGACGAAAGCGACTCCCGTAACTCAGGCCGAGGGGACCGAGTGGTTTGGCGTCACTTTTCCGCTTGGCACCTTTCTGCCCTCTGTGCCCGTCAGAAATCTCCTGGATGAACGGGCCATTTTGCCTCACGCCGCGAAAACATCCTTCGGGCTTGCTGGCTCCAGCTTTCAATTTCCTGACTATGACAATGTCGAGACGTTTGTCGAGAGGCTGGTGCGCGAGAATTTGCTGGTTTCTGATCCAGTTGTGAAGGCGGTCTTAGCTGGCCGACCGCCGGAGATGTCGTTGCGCACCGTGAGGCGTCGTTTCTTGTTTGCAACTGGGTTAACGTACAAAGCTATTGAGCAGATCGAACGCGCGAAACAGGCGGCGGCTTTCCTGGAGCAGGGCGTTTCGCTCCTTGATGCGGCCTATCAGGCTGGCTATGCCGATCAGTCGCATATGACCAGATCGCTCAAGCATTTCATAGGGCACACGCCTGCTCAAATCGCTCAGATAAGGAAGCCGAAATAGCTGTCCATTTTGTTCAAGACAAGATCCTTTTGCTGGGTTATCATGTAACTGTTGAAGATTTCCAATCATCCCAACAAAAGGAGAATACCATGAGAAAAGTCATTTCATTTATGCATGTCTCACTCGATGGCTTCACGACAGGACCAAACGGAGAATTGGAGTGGGCTATCGTGGACGAAGAACTGAACCCTTATGTCGACGGTCTCTTCAGGAACGTGGACACGGCTCTCTATGGACGGGTCACCTATCAGGGAATGGAGAGTTATTGGCCAACAGTTTTGACGGACCCAAATGCCTCGCCACGCGACCTCGAACACGCTCGCTGGGTCGATAATGTTTCCAAAATCGTGTTTTCAAGAACGCTCTCCCATGTGGAATGGAAGAATACGCGATTGGTGAAAGACCAGGTTGCGGAAGAAATCGAATCACTCAAACACGAGCCTGGCCTGGACCTCATGATCTTCGGGAGCCCCAGATTGACCCATACGTTTATGCATCTGGGCTTGATTGATGAATACCGCCTCTTTCTCAATCCGATTGTCTTAGGTGGCGGAATCCCACTCTTTCAAGGCATCTCTGACTGGACGAAGCTGAAGCTGCTAGAAGCAAAGACGTTCCAGGCAGGGGTGGTTGGTCTTCACTACCAGGCAGTCAAACCATAACCAACTGATGTCTAAGCATGGGAAGTATATGCTGCTACTGCTCGTTGCCCAGCAAAACTTGTAAGTGATCTCTGCATGTATGCAGCGCATTGAGAGCCTCATCGTAGCGCTGGAGCAGCCTGTTGATAGCGGAAGCTTTATCGGCGAAGGCCCTGGCGTTATCGATATCGCGCGGATTGCGCATAACTTCCGGCAGCAACTGCAACAGCCCATCCATGCCTGCCTCGTCCCGCGTGGTCGTCATGCCTGTAATTGTATCATGCAACCGGCCGGATAGTTGCTGCATCTCATTGCGTAGCTCGTTTGCCACGGTGGAAAACTCGCTCTCATGGCCGTGTGTAGCCTCGTGAGCAGCATTGAGCTGCTGTTGCAGGGCACTGACCTGTTCGTTGAGCGCCATTGCCGTGCTAATCAATGCGCCGATGTCCGGCAATGGTTGCGATAAATTTGTCAAGCGTTGTACTGAGATACCTGTCTGCGCTGGCGCTGCATTTCCTTGCGCGGCTGGGGTCGCAGCTTGCTGCTCACCTGTCACGGCGACAGGTACGGACTCATCCGGCTTCCCTATGTTGGCGGCGCCACCATCGTTTGCGATAGCTTCAGCAGGCGGAGCTGCGGCCTCTTGAGGAGGGATAGCCGTGTCATTTCCCGACCATGTGCGTGTGCGGCCTTCATCCTCCTCCATTGAGGCTGTGCTATTCCCAACTATTGTGCTATACGTAGCATTATACATTTCTCCCACTAGCGTACGTTGTTCTGCTACACTTTGTGGTGCGCAGAAGGTCAGCGTATAATGCCCAATTGAGACCTTGTCACCATCTTGTAAGAGCCTGTTTGCCGTTTTGTCGAGTAATTGCCCATTGACGAGGATGCCGTTGGCGCTGCCATTGTCTCGCAAGAGATACGCGTCGTTCTCATGACGTACCACGGCATGATACCGCGAAATCAGCTTGTCTTTATCCTGTGCCAGCTCGATATCATTATTCGGAGCGCGTCCAATGGTTATCTCAGCCTTATTAAGCGCATACGGCTGGAGATCATTGACGCCTTGAAAGGCAAGAGTAAAATAGGCAGGATTCTCAATCGTGTCTACAGCCCCTGAAGCATCAATAGTTGGTAACTCTGCTGATTTAAAATTGGGCGCGGCAATCGTTTTCTCATCGGCATCGCCCTGGGACCATTGATGGGGGGGAGGAGGTGGACCGCCACTCATGATAGTAGCGTCACCTGGTGTTGGAGAGGGTAGAGGCGTTTGCGCTGCGATGCGCATGCCACAGTTCAAACAAAAATTGTCTCCAGGTCGTGTTAGAGCTCCACAATTGGGGCATGTATTCATGCTAACCTGCTACCTTTCTTCTACGCGAATATGCTTCAACGTACGCGATTGGTTGTTCCTGGCTCATTCCCAAGTGCCTTTAGGTCGGAGCCGTCCAGGTCTTACCTCAAGTCCCCAGGCGATTTAGGTCGCGTCATAGCCATTGCCGCGACCACCCTATCAGTTATGGCCCGACAAGGCGAAGGGCCTCCTGGACAATGTTGTGACTAGCGTTCTCATCACGATCGCCCACGTAGCCACAAGCGGGATTCTGGCACACATAAATGCGCTCATCCAGGGTCAGATCGGCCCTGCGTGAACCACACTGGTGACACACCTGGCTCGATGGATAAAAGCGTGCGACCTTGATCAGTCTTCCCCCGGCTCTGGGCACTTTGCTTGCGAGCAATTCCAGCAGCTTGCCTAACGCCGCATCTGAAAATGAGCGCGACAGGCAGCGATTCTGGATCAGTCCCTTGACGTGCAGATCTTCCACCGCAACCAACCCACTGGTTTTCGACACATCCGTCGTCAGTTTGTGGAGCAGGTCAGCGCGCAAGCAGGCAATGCGATAATGCAAGCGGCCGAGCTTGCTCCTGGTCTTCTGCCAGTTCTTTCCGCCTTTGGTGCGTCGAGCCAGTTCTTTGTTCAAGCGGCGCAGCTTTTTCAACAGATGGCGCAGCGGTCTTTGGTTTTCGTACCGCCGCCCATCGGAGAGTGTGGCGAGCCGATTGAGTCCGACATCGATGCCCACTGGCGGGTGGGGATTTTCCGGTACCACAGCGGGCATTTCCACCGTGATGGACACAAACCACCAGTCTGCTGTTTTACTGATGCGGGCCGAAAGAATTTTGCCAGAGAAGCGCACCTTCTCGGCCATATTGACGCGCCCCAACTTTGGCACGTCGATCCAGTGGTCGCCCATGGTGAATTTATCATTGGCCAGGTAGAAGGATTGGCGCGAGCGTTTCTTGCTCTTGAATGTGGGGTAGCCTGTCTTGCGCCCGGTACGGCGTCCCTCAAAGAAGTTTTTAAAAGCGGCAGCTACATCCATGAATGCGCCTTCAACCGCGCACTTGGTCACCTCATACGTCCAGGGAAACTGCTCTCGACGAATGGCATTGAACTGCTTTTTGAGCGCCTTCGCATTCGGCTTGCCACCTGCCTCGTACTGTCGCTGCCACTCTGCCCGCGCCCAATTGAACACGAAGCGGGCAGTGCCAGCAGCGCGAGCAAAGTAGTTCGCTTGCTCAGACGTGGGATGAAGCCTGGTCTTGTGCGCTTTGATCATCCTGGATGGCTTTCTGTAATGCTTTGCGGTAGTTCCGCATTACTACATGTTCGCGTAGAAAATCAAGAGCTAGCTCTGTCTCCCTCTGGCCTGTATATATGGTGAAGTTGGCGAGTTGCTCCAAGGGGAACTCGGCAACTTCACCATATTAAGAGCGCCTGTCGTCACCAATCAAACTACGTAGCAGGCTATTGCATTCTGCCAGCGTGTTGAGCACGCTTTGATGCAATTGAAAGACCTTGTTTAACTCGCGCGCCTTGCGACCCAGCTTGGAAATGTAATCAATGTCGCGCGGATTATTCATCACATCTTCCGTTAGTTGGAGCAGGTCTGACCAGGCCAGCGCTTCACGGTTGCGGGCTACATCGGCAATTGTGCTATCCATACGCTCCGAGACACGACGCACACCGGAACGTAGCTGATCGCTAATCTGGGCAACTTCAGCCTCGTGGTTATGGATAGCCTC